>JACCDQ011468834.1_pt1 | contig 259541 bp, 377 predicted proteins | sample 7446031 | NCBI WGS metagenome assembly JACCDQ01 (sample SAMN15323442, study PRJNA562643) | freshwater metagenome | isolation source: river surface water | place: USA:Blue River Watershed | collected 2017-08-17
GGGAGTATTGGGGCGCCTGCGCTCACGTTGTTTATTCAATCCAAATGCTGCACGGAATTCTAAAAGAAATAGTCGCGCAGCGCATAGCAGATACACGAGAAAAAGAAAATTTGGCATAATTTTTTCACGCCTCTGTATGAGGCTGCTGATGGTTGCGCAGCGTCTTCGCGACCTTGTGAAAAGTAAGGAGTCCAACATGATTCGCTTTGGCGATGTTTCTCGCTCCATTTTCGGAGCTTCCCTCGACAACTTCATCCAGAACCTGCACAGCTACGCCTTGGGCGTGGACCGCGCCGCTGGTGCCTGTGATACCTCGCGCGCACTCATTCAAAGCAGCTCGCCTGCAGGTGCGATGCAGGTCAAGGTTGAGGACGGCCGCGTCAGTGTTTCGTTTGTGCAGGGCAAGCGCGCCTACAAGGCCGAGCTGCCCATGGTGCCGGCTTGCGATGGTGCTCAGCCTAGCCTTTCGTACCGGGACGATACGGATGGCCAAAAGCCTGTGGTGATCGAATTGTCGGGGCAAGAGGCCTTCAATGATTTGGTGGCCAGCAAGGAGGATGCAGGCAGGTTTCCTGAGCAGCTTGTGGCTTTGCATTCGCATGTGCTTTCTTTCCTGCGCTCTCGCTTGCCTCAGGTGGCTGCGACGGCGCTGCCTGTGAGCTCTGTTGCGCACAAGGGCGCCTCGAATGCGCTTGAGGTTTCGCTGACCCCATCATATCCTGCGCCCAAAGTGTCCGATTACGCCCCGATGGTCCTTGAGCGCAATGGGCAGCGGGATCTGAAGTTTGAGGGGCGTTTGGTCGCTGGTGTGCGCAGCGCGCCCGTCAATGGCCGCTGGATGGAGATGGCGGTTTTGGAGACCAAGTCCGGCAAGCGCGTGGGTGTGAAGACTGGCTACTCACTCTGGAGGGGTGAGTCCGACCGCCGTGAGGTTGCTGTCTTGGGCGGTGATGAGGAGCTTTTGCAGTTCTTTGGCTTTACGGCGTTGGCCAAAACCTTGTACTCCAGACTAGGTCTGGATGCGGTCGAGACACTCGACTGATTACGGTTGAGCCCAAACCCTCTCGAATTCGAGGGGGTAGATGTGTCTATGAAAAGGCGAAGCCCGGAAATCCGGGCTTCGCGGGTCCCTCGAGGGGTTTAAAAACACAATGGCCTTAATGGGCAACTGGTTCAGGCTCGCACGACATTTCGACTCCGATTGTCTGGTGTGGGACGCGGCCTCTTTTGGATTATATTACTTTGGCTGATATTTGGTATTCGATTTCATGCTGTCTATGGCATCAATTTTTTCACATACCATGCTGATTGAGTTTTTTATTCTTTTTGTGTTTCCAGCAGCGTAGCTCAGCGCTTGGCTTGCTTTGAAAAATAGTTCTTTGCTGTCTATTAGTTTTGACCTAGCGAGATCCAGTATATCCTCGATATTTTGTTCGGAGAATCTGTCTATTTTCGTGATGGCGAGGTCAATGGGAGATAATACCTTGATGGAAATATTCTTTGGTTTGTGTTATTTTTGCGTCTGGACCTATTGCTTGTGATATCCGTTTCGCGATCTCTGAGACCACGATATCCATTTCACGGCTTAGGCTTTGCGTGATATTTCCAATTTCTTGTTCGTCATATTAATTAATCTTGATGGGCTGAGTCCGTTCTCCCCGAAAGTCAATCTCATTGATTTTTCTGGATTGGGGTGGAGGAGCTTCGAAATTTCAAGAAATCTGGCCGCTTCTTTGTTTCTGTTTTGCATTCCTAGAAGAAATGCGCACCCTGATAGGGTTTCTTTTGAGAAACCAAGTCGAGAGTCGAGCCATTCGGATTTATTGAAAGTCCTTAATTGGCTGGCCAAGAATTCATGAAGAAGATTTTCTTTGTCGCGAAGCATGATTGGAAACTTGCATTGATTTCAGCATAGCAACGCTGTGCGTTGAGGTCAATAAGGGCCTAGTTCATGCCCATCTTGTTGGGTGTCATCGCCATCCTGCCGTCGACGCTAATATTTTCTTCAACCTCTCTGAACTCTACGTGTCGCGTGGGCGTTTCGATGATGGGGTGTAGTCCAAGAACCGTTGGGCCCCATCGGTGATGAATGGCGACCATGACACCTTCCGTGCGGTTGGGGTTTTCTCGCACGGGCATGTGCATTTGTTCGAGGGTGGGTGACTGGGCCATCCAGACCTCATTGACTTGGACAATAGCGTCTGGGGCGTAGCCAAATTCTGCCTGCAGGCTGGTGCGCAGAGGATGTCCGATGGTCAGTGCCGAGCGCATGAACTGGGTGAGTGCATCTTTGCCTGAGTCGCTGCTGAAAAATTGCGCGCCAAGCTCGGGGCCCACCATGCCGCCGTGTGTGATTTGGCCGCTTGTTTCGTCAAACTTCACCAGACACAGGGCTGGATGAACTTTGCCATTCTTTTCGAAAAGCCGGATGGCCTCATTCGCAAAGTTATCGTGCAGGAGCTTCAGGTTTACTGGGGCGTTGTTCATGGCGGCAGTATAGGTATTCAGAATGCGGCAGCCTGCTCAAGGGCGGCTGCCAGATCTTTCAGGTTTCTCTTGGAGAGCTCCTCGCTGAGGAATGTGGCGAGCTCTTTGGCGAACTGTTCGGAGTCCTGTTTTTTGGCGAGAACGCCCGTTTGGGCTAGATGCTCTTGGCGCATCAGACTCAGTCCGGCAAGGTGCTCATCTTGGGCTTGCTCGAACCTCAGGGTGATGCGTTTGCCCACATCTAGGTAGATGGTGCTGTTGGCTCGCGCCCTGTACTGTGTTTCCTGAAAATTGGCTTTGGAAAATTTTTCCAGATTCATGTGCCTGCCAAAAAAGTGGTGGAGATGGCGGGATTCGAACCCGCGTCCAAGACCCATCGAGCCATACTTCTACACGCTTGTTCCGGGAATTTGGGATTCGCTTCTGGACCGCCCTCGGACGGGCTCGGCAGTTGCTAGCCACTTGGATTTTTGTTCGATGCCGGCGTGGCCCGTCATCGACTTAGCGTGTGAGCTTTGACGCCGCTGCCGGTTACCCGGCCCAGATCACATGCACTCTGGTTGCGGCGCTCGCCGGTTAGGCGGCGAGTGCGAACTGTTCGTCGTTTGCAGTTACTTTTTTTCTGCGGTTTTACGAGGTGACAGAACCTCGGCGTGCGGCATGGATGTCAGAAGCCCTGTCGAAACCAATGCATCCCCGTGAAACGATCATGCCTGATGCCGCTTTGTTGTGCAAGCGGCATCAGGCAATTGCTTACTGCCAACCCCAGAGGAGTTTGCGGTTGACCCATCCAGCAGCGCCGGATGAGGTTTGTACTTTGAACCAGTTGCCCTGAGCGCTGCGCACCTGCACCACCTCGCCGTACTTGAGGGTGCCGATGGATTCGTGCGTGGCAGCTGGGCCGCCGCGCAGGTTTGCGGCGTCGTGGTTGACGATGAGGTGTTTGGTGGTGGCGGCAACTGTCTTGTGGACCCAGCCGGTGTCGCCCTCGAAGTCCTCGACCTTGAACCACTCTCCTTTGGTGGATAGCACCTTCAGGGGGTAGCCTTCCTTGAGCTGGAAGACTACCTTGGCGTCGGTGCTGGGTTCAGTTCGCATGTTCACATCGTTTTTTCCGATGCTGATCGTTTTTGCGCTGGCCATGCCTGCGGTGCAGGCCAGTGCAGCGACAACGATGGCGGTGGTGAGTTTCCTCATGGGCTTCTCCGTTGGGTTGATTACTCTTCGGGATTGAATGCTTGACCTTCGTCCTTGAGCTCGCCAAGGCACTCAACAAAGTCGTTGAGCAGGCCGCGAACTTCGCCAGTCATCAGCGCCAAGTCGCCGTCAAAAGCGTCGACGTCGTCGGCGGACTCTTGTGCCACCTCCAGTGGTTTGAGGCGCTTGATTTCGAACTTCTCGGTGAGCAAGAAGCTGACTTTGCTGCTCCAAGTCATGGCCAGTTTGCTGCACATGCGGCCTTGGGCGATGTGCTTCTTGGCTTCCTCGATTTCGGGTGTGGTGCGGGTGAACTTCACGGCAGCCTTGGACTCGTCTTTGGCCTTGAGTTCGGCCTCATGGTCAACCGTGAAGGCGGCGGGCACATCGTCGGGTTCAAGCAGCCAGTTGGTCATGGCCACGCCGGGGCTGGTTTCCAGTTGCAGGAACGAAAGCGGCATGCCGGAGACGGCGTCTTGCAAACCGTTGACGATCAGGTCGGCGCTGGCGGCGGAGCCGGCGTTGATGACCAGCCAGCCACCCTTGGGGTCGATGTAGGCTTGGATGTCGTCTTTGATTGCAAACGCTTTGCTCATGAGTTCCTGCGTGACGTTTTCCTTGATTTCACGCATCTCCTTGCGGCCGGGCTTGCGACCTTCGTTTTCTTCGATTTTGCGGACAACCTCTTTGACGAACTCGGCCACCACTTTGGGGGGGAGGAGTTTCTTTTCGCGGCGCATGGTGATGAGCAGGCAGCCGTTGCAGCTGTAGGCATAACTGTCGTAGTTCTCGCGAGGAGGCACCCAGCCCGTGGCCACGGCCTGCGTGCTCATGGCGGGGATGAAGCGTTTGGCTTCCAGCTTCTGTGAGAGCTCTTGCGCGCTCATGTTCCAGCTGGTGTCAAGACGGAAGACGGTCAGATTTTTGAACCACATGGTGATTTCCTTTGTTGAGTGAGAAAAGTGTTAAGTGACTATGGAACGCGATTATAGCGATCAAAAATTGGTGAAATTCGTTGGGGTGAAATTATTTGGTAGGCCAAATTGCGCCAGCTCAATGTTGGAGTAGCGATGGTCGTGGGTGATCTCCTGTCCAATCCATGCGGGGAGGCTGAGTTCTTGCTGAGCGTGTTTGAGTTCCGCTTCTGCGATGACCAGCCCATGATGGCGGCCTTTGAAGACATCAACTTCGTAGAGTTGGCCAGCGTGGGTGATGCGATAGCGGTCCTTTTGAATGAGCTGCTGAGGGTCGCAAAGGCTGAGCATTTGCTTGGCTTTGGCAATGGGGATAACGTGCTCGACCTCGAGCCGCTGAAGGGCGGCAGATGGCTCCGCGTTGGGTGCGGTGCACTTCATGGTGAGTAGCGCCTCCTTGCCGGTCACGCGTACGCGAACAGCGATGGGGGCGAAGCTCAAATAGCCTTGTGTGATGACGACGCGTTGACTGTCGAGAAATTTTGGCAGGCTGCGAACGAAGAAGCGGCGCTCGATTTCCAGAGGTATATGCATGAAACTGTGCGGTTCGACTTTTTGGGTGGTCAAATTTTATATTGAATGCCTCAATTATACATTGATTTCCAATTAATTCAACATTTCATGTTCGGAATTCAGAGAATCTTTTCCAAATCCCATGTGTGTATTGCCCCTTTGACGATGATGGCGGGGTTGTCAACGCAAAGCAAGAATGCGTGTCTCCCGGTTTCGTCTTCTTCGAGGTAGTGGCTAATTACGAATTGGTGTCCTTTGTAGGGGGCGAAGTGCTTTTCGTCGTCATTTTGATGGACAGAGTTTTTGAACCGGTAGAGTGCTGCTCGGGGTGGTTTTTGGCCACCGGGCAGGCCAACGATTTCGTTGCATTGATCGCAGGAGATGAGCTCAACTTGCTCAGCTTCGGTGCTCTGGGTGGCGGGCACAATGAGGCGTTTTTTGCTGGATGTGACCACTTTTTCGCAGTGTCGGCAGATGGATCTCATGCTTTCTCCTGTGAGGATTGATTCCATGATCCTACCTTGCTCCATTAAAGACTGCTGATGTTTGTCTTTTTTGTTTTTTTGTTTATTTGTTCGTTTTCTTGGCTTGTTCCAATACCTTGCTCAATGGCGTATTTGGCTTTGGCGGATTTAATGAGCTCTTTGATGCTGTTGTCCTTGGTTTGTTGCATCAGCGTGCCGCCCTTGGCATTTTTCAGGTCGGGATTGACGCCCAAATCAAAGAGCAGGGTGATGAATTCTTTGCGTCCGTCTTTGATGGCGCTGATGATGGTTTGGTCCTGACTGAAGTCGTATCCCCCCTCTTTGAGGACTTCGAGCATTTCCGGGTCTTTCAAGTCGTAGGCGGCGTAGGCGGGGTCAATGGTTTGGTATCCGTGCTTGAGTGAGCTTTGCAGCTGGCTCATCTGTGGGTCCAGCAGGCCGCAGTGCATGGCTGCTGCAATGAATTTGAATACGCCGCTGCGTGTGTCATTGCCGGTGTAGGTGTAGTACGAGGGGTTGCTGGCGCTTATGGTTTCGATGATTTTTTGGGATGCCTCGGGCGCCTTATCCAGTATTGCGGACAGAATCTGGGCAGTCTTTCGGCTTCCCCATTTGTGCGCGCTTTTGATGAGTTGACTGGGGTCGCTCTCGATGACTTCTTGGACCATTTCGGCGGGGTATTTGGAGATGGCCTCGAGTGCGTACTCGGCGGGTGTTGCCAGCAGGGCTTGGAGCTTTTGCTGCGTGGGTTCGTTGGCCGTGATGAGCTGACAGAATTCTTGGGGTGCTGGCCTGCTCCTGAGGGGTTCCCAGTCAGCTGGCTCGCTCAGGTGTTCCCATCTGGCCATCGCGTGGATGGCGCATCGGGCGTAGTAGTGGTTTGTCTCGCCCAGCAAACTGGCGCACTCGAGTAATGCCTCCAGTGAGCTTTTGCTGCTCCAGTCCTCGATGATTTGTCGGCGGGCCATGTCGTGCTTGTCTTCGCTCTCAAACTTGTTGAGGCCTTCTTGGATGCGTTTTCGCAGTGCATCGTCTTCCCAGAAGGTGGTGAGCGCAGCCTCGCTCAACAGGAAAAAGCTGGTCCCGTAGCGCCAGTTGATGCTTGAGTTTTCGGCGAGACTGAGCTCGACAAGATGTCGCAGCTCTTGTGGGCTGAGTGCATCGATGACCAGTGACTGGCATTGGCCGTTGATGTCGGATGTCCTCATCACTTTGTGAAGTTCTTGCGCTTTTTCTTCTGCGGAGCAGTCGTTGAAGTGAAGTAGGCCAGAGGCTATGAGTTGTCGCAAGAGTTTGTGGTTGTTGGACTCTCCGCATGACTCAATCAGCGCGATTTTGTTTTCCTTTTGCATGGATTCCACGGCGATGAGGCTGGCCATGGTTTGCTGGATGAAGGAGTCGTTGAGCCGGTCAATGTTGGCGCTTGCCACGGTGTTGAGGATTTCGTAGCTCAACAGCTCGGGGTGAATGGTTTGATTTTGAAATCTTGGCTCAAGCAGGGTTTCTGAAAGTAGGTGGAGGTTGCGTTGCGTGGGGTAGCTGATGTCACCGCCACTGCTTCGCTCGCGCTGGTGCATGTTGTTGGCCTGCGTGATGATTTCGCTGCGCATGAGCCGAAAGAGTTTTCTGATGGTCTCATGACCTAAATCCTTGCTCAGCAGCGAGCTGTGCGCGTGCGCGTGAACGATGGCGCTGATTTGGAGTCTGGCAGCTTGATCGCCGATGTCGCGATTGGATAGGCAGCTGGCAAGCATTTCTGCGCATCCGTTGGTGCTCTCCTTGTGCAGGTGCAGCAGTGCGGGCAGGACTGCTTGGCTTGCTATCTCTAGTGCTTCGTCGGATACTGGTGAGGTGCTCATCGTGAACTGGTGGTGTATCGTTGCCTTAATTCACGATTTTGTAGGGTATTTAGCCTGCCGTCAAAGTTTTTGGTGTGCGCCTAGAACGTTCTTCTCGCAGGCGGTGAAGCTTTGTTTTTTTCATCGTTGCCAAGATGACGCCGGAGGATATGGCGGTGGCGGTGAGGGCCTCATAGGCTTGGAAATGCGCGGCACTCACACCCCACATCATCCCGCTTGCCAGCATGGCGTAGCGAAAGCGCTCATGTTTGAGCTTGAACATGGCGTAAGTGCTGATGGATGACCCAATGAAGGGGCAAAGACTGACGGGGCCGTGCCAAGTCAGTACGAGTGCGGCAGTGTTGATACCCAGAAACACATACATCAGCCTCATTCCCAGCTTGTGGCTGGAATCCAGCCGGGAGCTCAGAAATTGCCGACTCATGGAGATGGCGCTGATGGCGGAGGCGGTCCATGCGCCCAGAGTGGCGTGGTAGATGACCCAGAGCAGTGATGCCATGGACATCATTTTTTTGACGGATTTGTCGTCTTGTCGTATGAATGCTGCAATCCCTATTGTTACTGCGGCAAGTCCGATTAGGCGTGTAATGATTTGAGTTAATTCCATTGTTCCGATTGTATTTCTGAAAACATGATTTTTTTGGAATTCTCCGCGAGAATTTGCATTTATCTGTAAGATGAGCGGGTAATTGCGATTAACTCACTAAGGCAAAATTGAGATGAAAAATTGGAGCATTAGCCGTCGACTGATGACAGGGTTTGGTGCCGTTGTCTTCTTGCTTTTGGTGCTGGTGGTCACCAGCATCTCTGTGTCGCGAGAGATATCGAGCATGACCAAAGAGGCTGAACGCATTGCGTCGGTGCAAGACCACGCGGTGGAGTTGCGCGGTGCAGCTCACGAGATGGCGGTTGTAATCCGTGATGTCGCCTTGTTCAAAGAGGGTTCTGCGCGCGAGGTGCACATCAATAAGCTCAAGAGCTTGCACGGTGAGTATCAGAATGCTGAAAAAGAAATTGAGGCGCAATTTGCGCTTCGGGCTGGCAATTTGCCTGCCGAACTGACGGCGCTTTATGAGGCGACTCACAAGACAGAGGATAAGGCGACGGCCTCTACAGTGGTCCTTGTTGATATGCTGAAGGCGGGCGATTTGGTTGAGGCGCAGAAATTCCTAGCCGAGGTGGTTTCTCCCGCTTATTCGGCATGGGTTGGTAATTTGACGAAACTTATCAATTACGAAGAATCTCGCATTGCCTCGACAACTGCAGAGATGGTGGGCGCTTCCAGTCAGAAGGTTTTGATCATCTGCGTTTTGGCTTTGTTGGCCTTGGCTGTCGGTGTTGTTTCAATGATGGTGGTCTCCAGAAGCATTACTGGTGAACTTGGAGGTGAGCCCGTGGCGGTGCGCCGTGTGCTTTTGGCGCTGCGCGATGGAGACTTGACGGTCAGTGTGCCTGTGCGTGCGGGCGATACAACCAGCATCATGGCTTCGCTGTCAGATGTTCGTACCCGGTTGCATGGTTTGGTTTCCGTGGTGCGTCGCAACGTGGACAGTGTGGCCAGTGCTGGCGCCGAGATTGCGGCCGGCAACCAGCAGCTTGGTGCTCAAAGTGAGCTTTCCGCCTCCAGTATCGAGGAGACGGCAGCAAGCATGGACCACATTACTTCGTCCGTGAAGCAGGCGTCGGACTCGGCGCAGCAGGCCAATCATTTGGCCTCTATCGCCGCCAAGACGGCGGAAGGTGGTGGCGTTGTGATGTCGGATGTGGTGGAGACGATGAATGAAATCAACGTCAGTAGCCAGAAGATCAGTGACATCATTGGCGTGATTGATGGCATTGCTTTTCAGACGAACATCTTGGCACTTAATGCGGCCGTGGAGGCTGCTCGTGCGGGTGAGCAGGGCAGGGGTTTCGCGGTTGTTGCTTCCGAGGTGCGCAGTTTGGCGCAGCGCAGCGCCAATGCAGCAAAGGAAATCAAGTCACTTATCACGGACAGCGTGGAGCGTGTGCAAAAGGGCTCCGAGTTGGTCAATCGTGCTGGGCAGGCCGTCGATGAGGTGGTGCGCTCTATCCGTCAGGTCAGTGACATTGTGGGTGAAATCAGCGCCGCCAGCCGCGAGCAAAGCGACAGCGTCATGCAGGTAGGCTCCGCTGTCAAGCAGCTTGACACGGCCACTCAGCAAAACGCATCGATGGTGGAGGGGATGATTGTGGCGACTCGCAGCCTTCAGCAGCAAGCCGAAGATTTGCGCCGCTCTGTGGCGACATTCAATTTGGGTGGTGTGGCGTCTGTCTCCCTGCCTGCGGTGACAGCTGCGCCTGTTGTCAAGAGGCCTGAGACGCAATCTAAGCCGGCGGCAGTCAAGTCCTCGCCAGTCGCTAAGCCGCGCATTGAGCCCAGCGCCACTCCTGCTCCTAAGGCAGCTTCGGCTATTCAAGAGCCTACCCTTGATGGAGACTGGGAACAGTTTTGATGAGGTGGTCTGAACGCTGGTTGACGCTCAAAAGGGTTGCGCCCTTTTGGGCGTTGTCGCTTTTGGCGGTGCATTTCCTATGGTCTTGTTGGACTGCCTTGGATTTGACTCTCACGGGTGGGGTGCGTACTGCAGCAAGTGATCAGATACTTCGCATGGATGTGCGTCTGCAAACATTTCTGCTTGTACTGGGTCTGATGGTCTTGATTTTCAGGCGCTTTTATTGGCCGCAGGCGGTTGTTGCCTATGTGGTTGCGTGGTATCTGCCGGAGACTTTCTTTACGGGGCCGGTTCATGATTTCTTTGAGTGGTTGGGTGTTTACCCGGATTTCTTGCGCGAAAGCTCAAAGTCTTCTGTGAATAAGAATTTTGCGAAAGTTTCGGTTCTTTTTTTTGTGGGTCTTGGCTTGTTGTTGCGCTGCGTGAGGCGTCCACGTTCGATGGAGAGAATTTACTTTGCATTGATTTTCTGGAGCGTTTTGATCACGAGCTCGTTGTTTCACTGGGTCACAAAAAAAGGTATTGAGGATGCCCGGGCTGCGGGGGTGCCTGCTTTGATGCTGGCTTCTCATGCTCCTTCTTCTTTGTATAAGACTATTTGTTTTGAATTGAAGTTTCAGTGCTTGGAGCTTGATTTCGGTGCAAAACAAGATTATTCGGAGCTCGGCGATGTAAAGGCTGCCTTTATTACTGGGCTCCAGTCCGACGCCCTCGTTCGTGACGCTCGAATCCTTTCGGGCTCATCATTTGCCATTCATTCCAACGATCGCAAAAGTGTCTATAGCGCTGTAGTTAGCAAGCGGCACGATGGCTCTATTAGGGTTGTTTTTGATAACGAACTCTATCGCGGGTCCCTGTATTTGTGGCAGTACCTGTACGCTGTGCTTGCTTTGGCTGCGCACAGTCTTTGGGTCATTGGTGGTGGTTGGCTTTTGTATTGGCACAAGCGCCGGATGCTTGCAAAGTCTCGGGCGGCTGCTTTGCGCTGCCCTGAGGAGTGAAAAACGAAAAGAGGCCCGAGGGCCTCTTCGAATTTCAGATTGTCCAGAGTTTATGCCGCAGCGACGCTCTCGGATGGTGTGTCTGCGTTGGATGCATTGGATTTGTCTGCGTCGATGACGATGTTGACATCCAGTACTTCCAGTTGACCGTGCTTGTCCAGAGAGACCTTGATGTCTTGCGGGTCGACTCGGACATACCGGCTGATGACTTCAAGAATTTCTTTTTCCAGCTGGGGTAAGAAGTTCTTGCTGGCACTTTGTTCGCTGGCGTTTTCGCGCGTGATGATGATTTGCAGGCGCTCCTTGGCCAGCGAGGCGCTGGTGGGCTTGGTGGTGTTGCCGAAGGTCTTTTTGATGAAATCGATGACTGTGCTCATGGGTGATGACTGCCTGATTATTTGCTGCCCAGAATGCGGCTGAAAAAGCCTTTTTTCTTGGTGGTGGTGAATTTCATCTCCACGCTCTCGCCCAAGATGCGAGCTACAGCGTCTTGGTAGGCCTGTGCGACATCGCTGCCTTTCATGTGGATGGCTGGTGTGCCTTGGTTGGAGGCTTGAAGCACCACTTCGCTTTCGGGGATGACGCTCAGCAGCGGAATGCGCAAAATGTCCTTGATGTCATCGATAGACAGCATCTGGCCGTCGTTGACGCGCTCGGGGTTGTAGCGGGTGACCAGCATGTGCTCCTTGATGGGGTCGCTGCCTTCTTCGGCGCGCTTGGTCTTGCTGCTCAGAAGGCCTAAGATCCGGTCGGAGTCTCGCACGGATGAGACTTCCGGGTTGGTCACTACAACGGCCTCGTCGGCAAAGCGCATGGCCATCAATGCGCCAGTTTCGATGCCGGCGGGTGAGTCGCAGATGATGAATTCAAAATCCATGGCTTTGAGCTCATCGAGGACGCGCTTGACGCCATCTTCGAGCAGGGCTTCTTTGTCTCGGGTCTGTGAGGCGGCCAGTACGAACAGGTTTTCGCACTGCTTGTCCTTGATGAGGGCTTGGTGCAGGTTGGCTTCGCCGTGGATGACGTTGATGAGGTCGTAAACCACGCGTCGCTCACAGCCCATGATGAGGTCAAGGTTGCGAAGGCCTACATCGAAGTCGATGACGGCAGTTTTGTGTCCGCGAAGGGCTAGGCCCGATGCGATGCTTGCGCTGGTGGTGGTTTTTCCGACGCCTCCCTTACCGGAGGTCACAACGATGATTTTTGACATCTTGAGTTGCTTTGGGTTGAGTTGATAAACGGGGTGAATTCTAATCGGGTTTAGGTACTTCTAAACACGAAAAATAAGAAAAATCTCAGGGAGTCTCAGAAGATCTGGGTATCGTCGCCGTCATCATGGGTGAGTTGCGAGATGAGTGCGGCGGCAAAGGCGCACGCGATGGCGGCGATGTCCCAAGCTTCGTCGTGGAGTCTGTGGCTCAGCATGCCGCTGCGATAGCTCATGGCAGCCGAGCAAAGAAGCAAGAGCGCGCTGATGGTTGTCCATGTGCTGGTGCTCTTGAGGCTCTGCGCTAGGCGATGGACGCCTTTTGTAGGGCTTGGTCTGGCTTTCTTCATTTCTCGATGCGAATGCAGCTTGTTTTGAAAATCAGACCCCAGCGAGTTTCGTCCATTCCCTTTTTGATGGCGACGGCGGCAGCCTCGCACTTGGGCTTGCTTTCAAACTCAGGTCCGGCGGAGATGTGGCTGCCGCTATTGAGGATCATTAAGACCCAGACTGCTGTATTCATCGCGTGCTCCTTCAGTTACGCTGTGTGTTGATTTGCGTCTGAAGCGTTTCCATTGCGGAGCTTAGGCTTTTGTGCATGCGCTCAGAGCGGTCGATGATTTTGCTGGAGTTGTTCTGAATCGTCTGGGCCCAAGTCTTGATTTCATTGAGGTACTCGATTTGCCGTTCGACTTCGACAATGGCTTTGTCGATGGCGTCGAAGTTCATGGCGACCTCGGATTTGACGAGGGCGCGAACGCACAGAGCCTTGGCGGTCATGAGCGCTGCTTGCAGCCAGACATCCGTGCTTTCATCTTCGTTGTCCCACAACACGATGATGTCGCTTCCGTGGCGACTCAGTGGCGCGCAGCCGGCTGGGGCGGTTTTCTTGGAGTGCACGAAGATGCCGACACTGGCTTGACGGTTTTGACGCGCCACGGCGATTTCGTCGAGGCTGCTTCGCAGGGTGTAGGAGCTGTCTTCCTTGGCTTCGATGACGATTTTTCCGCCTGCGGCCGCGCTGTCCGCATTGAGCGTGATGACGCCGTCGCCCACACGGCTGCGCGCCACAAAGCCGGTGGTGCTTCCTGTAGCTTCAAAGATGTCACTGCTTTGCTGGCTTAGGCCTTGGAAGACGGACAGGCACTGCTCCTCAAATTCATGGCCGTGTGTGGTCGATGCGGCTTCTGCCTTTCGCTTGGCGCGCATGGCCTCGAGTTCGCTGAAGACCTTGGTCTGGAATTCTTGGTTGGAGCGCTGCTGCTCGCCCAGTAGCTGGGTGAGCTCTCGGCGCAGACGTGCTAGAGCGGACTGGTCAGAGTCGAGGCTGAACTCGGCGCTGATTTTGTTTTGCGCCGCTTCCACGCGCTTGACAAGTCGCGAAAGGGCGGAGTTTTCGTTGTCCAGCGAGAACTCTTGCGTGACGGCGGCGATGCGCTGCTGCAGACTCTCATTGATGGTCTGGTTGTTCAGGTTGAGCTCGCGCAGCAGGCGGCAAAGCGCGCCCGCTTCGTTGTTGAGCGAGAACTCCTGAGCCAGAGCCTTGGTGTGGTTGCTGATGGCGCTCTCGCTGGCTGAGACGATGCTTTGCACGAACTGACTGGCGCCGTTGGGTGAGAGGGCTTGCAGCACGGGGCTGTTTTCACCCAGATGATGGGTGAGCACCTGTTGCATGGTCATTTGTGCCGTTTTCAGCTGTGCCGTCATCAGGCGTTCGATGTCGCCGTCTTGTTTGATGAGGCCTTCGATGCGCGCGGTAAAGCGCCCGTCTTGCGGGTTGAAGTACTCGCGCAGCGTGCCAAAGATTTGCTGCTCAATGCTGCTCTTGTGTTCGTTCAGTCGCGCCTGCAGGTCTTGCATCAGGCGTTGGCCTTCATGCTCTATGGCTTGTGCGTCGATTTTGCCTTGTGCTTGGCCAATGGCCATGATGCCAATGCGCAGTGCGTTGCGGATGAATTGGCGCTGTGCCCGACCTTGCGGGTGTTGCAGGATTTGGGCGATGACTTCGGCATCATCAATGTCCAGCTCCACGTGCAGGGTGCTTGGGAGTTCTTGGGTGCGTTCGAGAAGGGCTTCTGACATGGCTAAGTGAGGTCGTGTTAAGTGGATGTATTTCACGACAAATGTAGCGCGAAATCAACCCCTGCTCGAGGGGTTGTTGCGCGGATCTGACGATGGATCAGTCTTCGGACCGACTGTTTTGCAAATTCAGCTGGGGCGTTTCAAATGCGTCGTGTCCGATGTATTTCACGACTTGGCTGCATGCGGCCATGCGTTGGTTCTTGGCGTCCTCAAAGAACGCAGGGGAGGGGGACTCGACGGTGTAGGCGTGTCGGCCGCCGAAGTAAACAGCAAAGTGCCGGCCGCATTTGAGGATGATGGTGTAGGCGGTGGTCATCGCTGCACCACCGACGCCGCCAAAGCCCAGAGCGGTGGAGCCCCACATCTGGGGGAACATGCCAACGACTTCGGTGTCGTAGGTGCTTGGCCGGCGAGTTCGCTTGATGAGAGCTTCGGTCTTGGTCTTGGAGTAGGCCTCCCAATCCCTTGTTTCGTACTCGATGACGGGAAAGCCCTCGAAGCAGGCGTGCGCCAATGCGTTGGAGAGGTCTTGTACGGGGTGTTCGATGCTGCGCATTACAGTTTGGGTCCTGTGGTGTTGGGCTTGTTGCTTTTTTCTGGCTCTTGGGGGCGATTGGTTTCGTAATACTCCGTAATCCAACGCATCTTTTCGAGGTGGGGTAGGTCGCTGGGGCACAGGGCGTGGGCCCGCGTCATGACATCTGTGCTGTCTTTGCCTTCGCAGATGGTGTCAGGTGTTTGGGGTGGCTCGGGTTGCCCAATCTTGGCTTCTTTCTTGGCATTTTTTACCCACTCTGGTTGGGAGATTTGCGTCACGCCCAAGATGTAGTGCATGCGTTCGAGCAGGTAGTGTCGATTTTTCTTCTCGAGCAGCACTGACAGGTTGTAGGTGGTTTCCAAGAATTTTCGATTGGAAGCGCCACGAAGTTTGACCACTTCCAAGATTTGCTCGTCGGTGGCTTCTGGGTGGGTGAGCAGCTGCAGGATTGTCCTGTCGGCGCTCTTGATGTGTTCATTGAGATTTTTCCAAGCGTCAAAGAGCCCCTGTGGTGTTTTCCAGACGATGGATTGCTTGTTTTCAGACATTGGTGTTTTCCTTGTTGTTTTCGTACCAAGTGCTCAGCATGCTTAGCCACACGCGCTCGGCCTCTTGGCGGGCTGCCATGACGGTCAGCTTGTCCCATGAGCTGGGCCAAGTGCAGCCTTCCTCCCAAGATACCAGACGTTGGGCACCGGCCTCAATCATTTCTTTGGTTGGTTGGTATGGGGCTGGAGCTTGGGCGTAGAGGGCGCGTGTTTCGTAGCCCGGCCATTCTTTGGGAGATGCTTGCACCATCAGATGGTGCTCCAAGCTGCATGGGCTCCACTCGGTTTCCCCTGTGAAGCGGCACTGGGCCGCGACTGGTTGGTATGCGTCGGTGATGGCTTGCTGCTGCATGGTTTTAGTCTCGTGCTTGCATGACGGCGTTGCATACGGCGCGCGCACACAGCTGCCAGTCTTGTGTTGCTTGTTCCGGCATTTCACGCAAGACGACTTGAGCCAGATCTTTGACTTCAGGGGTGATGGCGCTGGCGTGCTTGAGTTGGAGCCACACCGGCTTGGCGCCTTCTTGGGGGTGCTCGTGAATTTTAAGTCGTGGCATCCCCGCCCAGTTGGTGGTTGCGCTGACCCAGCCGATGGGTCGCTCGTTGCTGTCGAGCGCATCGGCCATCTTCTGAATCAACGGAATGAGGTCAGCCAGTGGCATGCTTTTGGTTCGCAGTTGGCTGCAGATGGCGCGTGCCTGAGTGGCCAGTTCTTGGTGGGTGCTCATGGGGTATTTCCTTTTTGTTGCGGGGGGAGCGTAAATGCCCGACTCGGTTTTTTCCCAGACGACCTTGTTGTTTCGGTCGTCATAATGAAATGGAATGCCGTTGATGGTGGTTGGTTCTTCGCTGTCGTAGGTCCAGCCCAGCGCCTTCATCATCTTGTGCTTGACGCGCAGGTTGGGGGAGCGAAAGCGTTCGGTGTCTCGAAATCCCATCATGACGCCCACTTCGGTGACTGCGCCACTGCGGCATACCCCTGCAGTGCAGTGCACGACGACATTCATTTTCTTGTCGAGGGCCTTTTGGAGCAGTTGCACCAGCTGCTGGGCTTGTGCGTCGGTGATGCCAAATTGCTCAACACCCACATCCTTGTCTTCAATGTCGAGGAATTTGAAAAAGTGGCGCTCCAAAAACGCATGTTTGGGCTCTGGGAAGTCCATATCGGGGTCGGCGATTTGGATGAGCATGCTGTTAAAGCCTGCGTCATGGTGAAAGCGTTTGGGAATGTCGTCGCGGGCGACATTTTCTATCCAAGGTGCCATGATTGGGGTAAATAAGTGTTGTTGAAGTGCAATCATACACGATTAAAAATCAAAAATCCAAGCTTTTGGTCTTGTTTGTGTGCGCTCAGCAGGTTATCGGGTGAACTCCTAAAATTGTGAAAGTACTCATAACAAGAGTTGAGTTGTCCACAGGAGTTTTCATGTTCAAAACCGGTTTGGTTTCCGATGGTTTCGTCGATGCAATTGCCAATTCTTCGGCTCGCGACAATGTGGCTGAGGTCAAGCCAGTCAAGGGGTATCGCTCGGAGCGTGTGTTGGCTAATGCCCATAATGCTGTGGTGCGCGAGGTGCTGGAGCTTCGTGGTGATCTGGGTGGGGCCATGGATTTCATGGCTCGCCAGCAGGTGATGACGGCGGCCATGGGAGTGGTTAACACCAACATCATGGTGGCGGACCCTCAGTACAACATTTTGTACATCAACCGGGCCATGGAGGTGACTTTTGAGCATGCGCAGGCTGATTTGAGGCAGGTGTTCCCCGATTTTGATGCCCACAATATCGTGGGTAGAAACATTGATATTTTTCACAAAAACCCTACGCACCAGCGAAAAATGCTCGATGCTTTGCGCACGCCATTTCAAACCCGGTTGCAGATTGGTCCGCGTGTATTCACGCTGATGGTCAATCCCGTTTTTGATGAAAAGGGTGTGCGACTGGGTACGGTTGTGGAGTGGCGCGATAAAACGGCCGAAGAGCGCTCCGCCTCAGAGATTGAGAACATCGTTCGTGCGGCGGCTTCTGGCGATTTCTCGGCCAGAATTTCTCTGGATGGCAAAGAGGGGTTTCATAAAACGCTGGCCGAGGGTCTCAATAGTCTGTTGGAGTCTGTTGAGCGCCCTGTGATGGAGCTCAGTGAGGTCATTTCTTCGCTTTCTCGCGGTGATTTGGAGACGAGTGTCGAAGGTGATTACGAGGGCGTTTTTGCGCAGCTCAAGAGTCGTGCCAACGAGACCATTGATGTGCTGCGCCGGGTCATTACGGATGTTTCTTCGAGTGCTCAGATGTTGGCTAACGCCTCCGGTGAGGTCTCGCACACGGCTCAGCTCTTGTCTACCGGGGCTACGGAACAGGCGGCCAATGTCGAGCAGACTTCTGCTGCCATTGAGGAAATGAGTGCATCCATCAATCACAACACCGACAATGCCCATGTGACAGACCGTATGGCCAGCAAGGCGGCCAGTGAAGCGGTTGAGGGCGGAGAGGCGGTGGCTCAGACGGTGGAGGCCATGCGCGGCATTGCCTCCAAGATTGATCTCATCAATGAAATCGCCAATCGCACCAACATCTTGGCGCTCAATGCGGCCATTGAGGCGGCGCGGGCTGGTGAGCACGGCAAAGGGTTTGCAGTGGTTTCTGCTGAGGTGCGTCGTTTGGCTGAACGCAGTCAAAGTGTGGCCAAGGAGATTGGTGATGTTGCTCTGTCCTCGGTTCGTACGGCGGAGAAGGCGGGTAAGTTGCTTGACAGCATGGTTCCAGAGATTCGAAAAACAAGCGATTTGGTGCAAGAGATTTCCAGTGCCAGCGACGAGCAAAACTCGGGCGTGAGTCAAATCAATGCGGCGATGGTGCAGCTGTCTCGTCTGACGCAGCAAAACGCATCTGGCTCTGAAGAGTTGGCTGCTACCGCAGCGGACATGCGCTCTCAGGTGGATCGCCTCAACGGCCTCATTTCCTTCTTCAAGGTGGATGCCCGCACTGCGAATCAGTTGTCCACTGGCTCTCGTGAGGCGGTGCATTTGTCTGTGCATCAGCTCGAGCGCGAGTCTTCGATGCCCCGGCGCCCATCGGGCTCGCCGGCCATTGATCAGTGGGCGGCGCTGGCCTCTTCTGCGACCAATGGCAAGTTCGAGGATTGAATAATCTTCGTATGCGTGAGTCATCTCGACCTCTTGTGCATGGCGTAACTTCGCAGGGTATTTCGACCAAGGCGTACGCCACTTTGGTGGCGTGGTTTTATGAGCGCAGCGGTATCTACCTCAAGCCCGAGAAGCGGACCATGGTGGTGGGGCGTTTGCTCAAGCGGGTTCTGCACCTTGGTTTGAAAGATGTGGATGCTTATGTGAGCTTGGTGGTTTCTGGCTCGGACCGTGCTGAATCGAGTACGGCTGTGGATATTTTGACCACTAATGAGACTTATTTTTTCAGGGAGCCCAAACACTTTGACCACCTGAGACAGCAAGCGGGCGCCATGGTCTCGGCGGGGGCTAGCGCGGTTCGTGTCTGGAGTGCGGCTTGCTCAACGGGGGAGGAGCCTTACAGCGCTGCGATGGTGCTCTCGGAGGTCTTGCCCGGTGATGTGATTTGGTCTGTGCTGGCCACTGATTTGTCGACTCGGGTGGTGCGAATTGCGCACAGTGGCATCTATCCCAAGGAGAGGGTGGTTGGGGTGGATGAGCGCCTCGCTGCCAAGCACTTCAAGAGGGGGCTTGATGAGTATGCGGGGTTTGTGCGTGTATCCAAAGAGCTGCGTTCCAGATTGCACTTTTCTGAGCACAACCTGATGGAGTCTTTGTCTGTGGAGGGGCGATTTGATTTCGTCTTTTTGAGAAATGTATTGATCTACTTCGACCAGCAGGCAAAGGTGAAAATAGTCAGACAAATTTTGCCGAAAATCAAAAAAGGCGGATTCCTGTATATTGGTCATTCGGAGTCATTGAAATCGATTTGCGATGAATTGACGATGGTGTCGCCTAACATCTATCAAAAGAATTTTTAACTGAACGATTGGAGAGTTGCATGTCAGCTTTGGACAAGGGTGCCGATAAGGGGCATGAGAAGCCTGAAGAGTTTTTGGTCTTCAGATTGGGCAAGGAAGAGTACGGGATTGATATCCTGAAGGTTCAGGAGATTCGCTCCTACGAGGAGCCAACGCGAATTGCAAACTCTCCTCCATTCATGAAGGGAATTATCAATTTGAGGGGCATCATTGTGCCAATTCTCGATTTGAGGCTAAAGCTGCATTGCCCATCGGCTGATTACACGGAATTTACCGCTGTGATCATCATCACGGTGCACGGCAAGGTCATTGGCGTGGTGGTGGACTCGGTCTCCGATGTGCTTGAGCTCACGCGCGACAAGATCAAGCCTACGCCAGAGATGGGGTCGGCTATCGATACGGCCTACATCACGGGCATTGCCAGCTTGGATGACAGTCGCATGCTGATTCTGGCTGATATCGAGGCGCTGCTGAGCGAGTCTGAGACGCGAGCTTGAATTAACCCATCTGCATGAGCACGCCGCGACCGAGTTCGCGGCTTTTTTTCGCCATGCTGCCGTGGGCGTGCATGGCTTGATGGCGTGTTCGGGCAATGGTTGTGTTAGCCAGTCGGGTGTTGTGGTCCGCTTGGTCTTGGGTCAGATATTGCGTGCTGCACTGGGTGCAAATGCTGGTTTGCAGGCCCTCAATGAGGTAAGGGCTCATGCCGTCGTAGGCATTGTCGTTGTAGAGCTGCTCGGTGTATTCGTTGCTGCCGCAGTTGGGGCAGGTGTGTGTGCTCTGTATGTTGCGAATCATCTGGAACTCCTGATTGGTTTTTGTTGCCATGAATTAGGCAATAAATTCATGATGGATGCAATCATATCTTAAATTTCCTGTCAATTGCAAATTAATTGCGATTGTTTCTTTGGGTTGTGTAAATTCAGCTCGGATTGATTGGTATAAATCTTGCTTAATTGGTTGGGCTGCCATAGACTGACTTATAGATTTTGGCAGTTTCAGTGATGTCCCCCCAGCAATCCAATGATTTATCTCTGAGTGACTTGATTGGTCAAAGGCTTCCGATGGAGCTTGTTCGCGCGCGCATTGTGGAGTGTTTGAGAGCGCCGGAGAAGTACGAGGCTGAGCTTGGGGACGGCCTGTATGCCATGCTCATGTCAAGGCATGATTTGGCGCTGGAGGTGATGCTGGCCAAGGCCGCCCTGAGTGGGGCTATTTTTGGACTTCGCCGCACTTTTGATTTGCGCTCAATGGCAGCGATTGTGCAGACGCCCAATGCTGTGCGTGAATTGAACGCCATGGGTTTTGATTTGAGCTCGGCTGTATCTTCTTTGGGAAAAACCCCGTTGATGTTGGCAATTGAACGCAGAGATGTCACGCTCATGCGCGAGCTAATTGCGGCCAAGGTGAATCCAGAGGCGGTGGCATTCAATGGTCAGACGGCAATTTTTTCAGCTGCTTCAAGTGGTCGTATTTCCATCTATCAGGAAATATTGCACTTAGGCGTTCGCTTGGACGTGGTGGATTTGCGTGGTTTTGGTCTGGTGTATCAGGCGCTTGAGGCGCTCAGCAACGAGCCGTATTCAATAGGCCAGCTGGCCATTTGTGCGGATTTACTCAGGCGTCCGGGTGTTGATCTTCGGCGGCCTGAGCTTCATTCCAAGCAGGTGGAGCTTTTGTTTGGTCAATTGAGGAAGTCGCATGCGGCTTCTGTTGTTGCTCCAGTGGAGGTTTTGCTTGAGGCCTGTCAGGAGACGCAGCGGCAGGAGTCTGTCAGCAGTGATGCGGCTGATGCGGTCGAGTCGTCTTTTGATGGGGTTGATGGTGCGGTTGCTGCGTCATCTAGGGCGCCAAAACTCAGTTTCTGATGAAATGGTCTCATGGCTTTTCATCGATTTTTTTGTTGTTTTTCTGTTTTTTTATTTTTCTTCTTGGCGGGTTGTTCATCAACGCCTCCTTCGCAGGAGGTGAGACTTCCGGCAAGAGGTACGCTTGCGCGCTCCGATGTGGTGCTCTATGCGATGGGGATGCTGGACAGGGAGTACAGCTATGGCGGTAAGGGGCCGGTCAAAGGCTTCGACTGCTCAGGGCTGGTTACTCATGTCTACAGGGTTGCTGCTGGCTTGAATGTGACGGGTAATGCGGCCAGCATGGCTGCATCCCTGCGCCCCGTGACCCGCGAGCAGATGCAGCCGGGGGACTTGGTGTTTTTCAACACCACCGGTGCGCCAGCGTCTCATGTTGGGATCTATGTCGGGGAAGGGCGGTTTATTCATTCGGCCAACGAGCGTACAGGGGTGCGATTGGACAAGTTGAGCAGTCGGTACTGGTCCCAAAAATTCGAAGGCGTTCGCGCTGTTCTCTGATGCATAGCGTGTAAGATTGCTTCTATACACGATCAAAACGGGTTTTGGATGTCTACTGATTTGGATTCTCGGGGCAATACACCCCTGATGCGCGCCTGCCGACACAAAGACGGGGCGGCGGCTTTGGCCATCCTTGTTGGCGATGTCGATGTCTGGGTTCAGAACAAGGACGGTGATACGGCATTGCATTTGGCCAGTGATGCGGCCTTGGAGGATGTGGTCGTGGCGCTTTTGAATGCCGGTGCAGACCCCTGTGTGAGCAACAGATTTGGCGTTACAGCATTGCATGTGGCGCGCACTCCCAAAATATGCGCGGCTTTGTATTTGGCGGGCGCTTCTTTGCATGCGTTAGACAGCAGCAAGCGCTCTGCCTTGCATTGGGCTTCTCGCCGGGGTCTTTCAGAGGTGATGCGGGCGCTTGTGAATATGGGGCATGGAGCGGACAGTTATGACCTGCATGGCAATACGCCACTGCATTTGGCGTCCAATGCCAAATCTGTTGATGTGGTGCGTGCGGCTGGCGCCAGTGAGGCTGCGCGAAACGCAAGGGGTTTGACGCCCCGTGCATTGGCTGCCGAGCGTGGTCAGCGCCATCTCCATAATGCTTTTTCGCCTACGCTGGGCTGACTGGTATGCGCCACGCTTGGAATCTTTTGGTGCTCTCTTATCAGACAGTGATTCGCCCATTTTTCGCCAATCCAATTGCCAGAAAAATCATTGGCTTTTTGTTAATGACAGCCATCAGTTTGTTGTTTGGCCTGTGATGGAATCGATAGTTTCTAGGGCTCTTTTCAGCGAAGAATTCAATAGTAGTTATTGAAATAATTTATCACACAACTCAATTCAATAGCCTAAACTAATGAAATCCCAATCGAATTCCGATTGGTGATAGTTTCAATCAATCGTTTAGGAGAATTGCTGTGAAAACTGTAGGTCAAAAAATCGAAGCCTTCCATGTTGTTGCCGTCAAGCCCGGCTTCAATCAGCCTGAGGAGAATGGCGTTAGCGCGTTTGAGGACATCACTGAGAAGTCCTTCGAGGGTAAATGGAAGGTGATTTACTTCTACCCCAAGGCTTTCACCTTTGTGTGTCCAACGGAAATCGTGGCCTATGGCAAGTTGGTAAAGGATTTCGAGGACCGTGATGCGGTTCTCATGGGTGGCTCTACCGACAACGAGTTTGCTCAGCTGGCGTGGCGTACGGCTCACAAGGACTTGGATAAGTTGGCGCACTACACCTTTGCTGATGTGACGGGTTCGTTGGTCGACCAGCTTGGCATTCGCGATGTCAATGCCGGTGTGGCACTTCGGGCGACCTTCATTGTTGACCCGGACAACGTCATTCAGCATGTGACGGTGAACAACCTTGATGTTGGCCGCAACGCCGACGAGGCGCTTCGTGTGCTCGATGCCCTTCAAACCGGCGAGCTGTGCCCTTGTAACCGCAAGGTGGGTGGCGAGACCCTGTGATGTTTCTTGGCTCCACCCCGATGGGGTGGAGCGGTTTTAACGGAGAAGTGCCATGAGCTTTAAAGAGCAGTTTGATTACCTGAAGCAACAGCACTGCCCTCAGTGCAAAGGAGAAAAGAAATGAGTGCTTGGATTGATAACCTGAAAGCCAAGATTCCGGATTACGCCAAAGACATTCGGCTCAATGTCGATGCGGTTGTCTTGCGTTCGACACTTGGAGAATTGGCGGCTCCTGTGGCATTGGCTTGTGCTTTTGCTGCGGGTAACCGAGACTTGGTGGCCGCCATCTCGGCCGATGAGTCCATCCCTGAGGTGGAGAGGAATGCTGCGCTTTCGGCGGCTTCTCTCATGGCGATGAACAACACTTGGTATCCGTATGTGGAGATGACGGGCTCCAAGGAGTTGGCTGGTCTGCCTGCGCAGTTGCGTATGAATGCATACGCAAGCAATGGTGGGACATCGAAAAAGAACTTTGAGACCTACGCGCTGGCGGCGTCCATCATTGGCAAATGCCATTTCTGTGTGAAGTCCCACCATGACCTGCTTGTCAAGGAGGGGTTGTCCACGGAGCAGCTGCGCGATGTGGGAAGGATTGCGGCAGTCATCAATGCCTGCTCGCGCTTTGCCTGATGCGTTGTCTTAGAGCGCAGGGCCTGATGTTTTCCCCATGAGGCCCTGCAGTTCTTGGAAGTCGCGCAGCATTCGAACTTCTTGGGCTTGTTCGATGCACTGCCGGGCTTGGCTGAGGTCGGTGCATTGGATGCTGACCCAGTTTGACTGCGTTCCGTGTTCCATCTCTTTGGCGTGGACGAGGAAGACGGGCTCGTTTCGGAGGCTGTAGATGGCCAGCGCTGCTGCTTTGGCAAATCGTTCGTTCGCGTTGCCTGTCATGGTGAATTCGAAGAGTGCGGCGCAAAGCGCGCCAAAAACTTCTTGATTGGCGGGTTCGACGTGCGCCACTGGGCGCTGTGTTTGGGGTTGCTCGCCGGCGCCTCTGGCCGCGACAGCGCTGGCCTTTGCCAGCTCAACAAGCCGGTTGGCATCCGTGGCGCAGGAGTCATCGAATTCCACGAATTCGATGCGAAGCTTTTTCGGGTGGATAACGGCGCAGGTACCGATGTGTTTCATGGCTTGAGTTCCTTGGGGTTCAATGGTACATGCTGAGAAACAAAAATGGGCGCCCTGCGCCCATTTTTGTTTGCTTCTTGGTTTTTCTGCTCAGTGCATCTCAATGGTGCCGCTGATGGTGATGGCTACAGTGTTGTTGCCGGCTTGGGTTGGCATTGGGGTGTCGGCTTCTGTTTGCAATGACTTGCCCATGGCCATGGCCATCATGGGGACTCGGCCGATGGGGTTGGCGCTGTTGATGCTAACTTCCTTGATGCGGTAGGTGCTAAAGCCAAAGGATTTTGCTACCTCTGATGCTTTCTTGCGAAAGCTTTGGATGGATTGGTCTTGGGCCTTGGCTTCGGTTTCCTCCTGCAGCTCTCGGCTGACGGACCACTGGGTGTTGATGATGGCCAGTTGGTTGAGTAGGCCCACGGTCGCAGCAATTTTTTCGGAATCGCGGCCTTGCAGCGTCATCTCGGCTGTGCCGCTCCAACCAATGATGGTTCCGGTTCTGTTGGTGCGTGGGAAGACTTGAAAGCTTCCTGTGGATGCCTCCATGTTTTTGCTTGAGGTGTTGCTGTTGGCCACCTTCAGGGCTTCTGTCAGCTCTTTTTTCAGCTTGCTCTGCACTTCGGCGGCAGTGTTGGCGTCTTTTCGGCTCTGGAGCGTCACAGTCAGCCAGTCTTCTTTGACTTCGATGGTGGTGTTGGTGTTCAGGCGTGCTGTGTTGATGCTCTCGCCGGCGATGACGCTGGTACACATGGCCAGAGATGCTAAGAGATGAAGTGCAATGGCTTTTGTATTCTTCATGGTGATGCTTCCTTAAAAGCGGCCCTTGATGAGGGCGCGGATGGAGTTGTATGGAATGGCGCGCAGCTCGCCGTTGGTGTGGGGGAGGTCTTTGGCCTCTGTGTTTTGGGGGTCAAAGGGGTTGCCTGTTCCGAACCCTAGCTCCCATTCGGCTTTGTTGATGGAGCTGATCGCTACCCAGTCAAAGCGTGGCGCCTCGTTGAGGCCGGGGACCGAGCACCAACCCATGGTGGGGATTTTGATGCGTTGGGTTGCGCCATCGATTTTGACTTCATCTCGGGCGAAGAGAGTGGCAAATTTTTCTCCTCGCTGGGCTTTGGTGCGTGCGGCCCCCGATTTTAGAAATTCTTGGAAGTGCTGATTGAGTTGCTTGCTGTCCATTTTGTGTCTCCTTACGCGTACTCTTGAAGAACTTGGCGCATCTTTCGCATGGCGTTGGCCTCGATTTGGCGAATGCGCTCTGCGCTGACACCATATTTGGCAGCCAGCTCGTGCAAAGTCATGCCTCCGCTGCTGTCGTCATTAATGTCCAGCCAGCGCGATGTGATGATGTCTTTGGAGCGCGCGTCAAGCACTTCGAGAGCTTGCGCGATGCCGGCGCCCGTCATTTCATCTCGGCGCTTTTGCTCAATGATGGCAAGGGGTTCTTGACGGTAGTCGCTGAGGTATTTGATGGGGGTGAGCACCTCATCCTCGGAGTCGTTGTTTTGTCCTTCCAGTGAGTAGTCGCAGTTGTTCATGCGCGTTTGCATCTCGCGCACATCTTCCTCTTTAACTTTGAGTGTGAGGGCGATTTCCTTGACCTCGCTGTCCGATAGCGTGGCGCGCGCATGGCTTTCGCTGCCTTGGTTTTGTTCAAACCGGTGCTTCATCTGGCGCAGGTTGAAAAATAGTTTGCGGTGAGCCTTGGTCGTTGCGACTTTTGCCATTCGGAAATTTCGAATCACATAGTCTGTGATCTCTGAGCGAATCCAGTGCAAGGCGTAGCTGACCAGACGAACGCCTTGATGGGGGTCGAATTTCTTGACGGCTTTCATAAGCCCAATCGTTCCCTCTTGGATGAGGTCTTCGATGGCGAAGCCGTACCCACTAAATTGGCGTGCCGTGGATACCACCAAACGCAGGTGGGACATGATGAGTTTGCTTGCTGCGCAGAGGTCATTGTTTTCTCGCAGCTGCATCGCAAAGCGAACTTCTTCTTCTTGCGTCAACAGGGGTACACGGTTGACGGCGCGAATGTAGGCTTCGATATTGCCCAATGGCGGTAGCGTGACTTGTAGATCGCCCCACCCCGTAGGGACCATTGCGTAAGTATTTGTCTTCATGATTTATAAGTGAATTGAAAGTGTTGCGAATGCACTATACACGATTGAGGCGAGGATTTTTGCTTTCACCAGATCAAAATTCTTGCGCTGGCTCTTGGTTTTTTTTCCGTCCAATAAGGCCGTAGAACTTTCCGAGTGCGAGCAGGCATGTGCCGGTGACGAATCCGCAGTACATACTCAGCAGGGGAGTGATGCTGTGCGCGGTTTGCGGCTCGAGGTATTTGCTCAGGTGGTGTTGCAAAAATTCATGGGACAAGATTCCCCCGCCCACCAACAGCATGGCCAGTGTTCCGGCTATGCTCAGTGCGCGCATGATGGCTGGCATGGAAGAAATGATGGCTTTTCCAGCCAGCTGAGCTGCGTGGGTGTGGAAATTTTGCAGCCAAAGTCCAATGTCATCGAGTCTGACGATGGCGGCCACGAGTCCGTAAACGCCAATGGTCATGAGCACCGATACGACTGCAAGGCCAGCGGCTTGTTGGGCGACGCTTGCGTGCATCATTTCGCCCATGGCGATCACAATGATTTCAGCCGACAAGACGAAATCAGTCAGGATGGCGCCTTTGACCTTCTCCCATTCACTGGTCGGTGTTGATGATTGTGGGGTTTGTGTGTCGCTGGTTTTTTGGGGCGATGCTTTCTTGCGATGCAGAAGCCAGTGGATGATTTTCTCGCTGCCTTCGTAGCAAAGGTAAAGACCCCCAAGAACAAGCATCACTTTGAGTGCGATGGGGAGGTAGGCAGCCATGGCCAGCGCAAGTGGAACAAGAATGACTTTGTTGACCAGTGAGCCAAGTGCTACCTTGCCGACGATGAAAAGCTCTCGGTTCGTTGGCGACCCAACGACGGTGCTTGCGCCAACTGCCAAGTCATCCGCAGCAACCCCGGAGGTCTTGATGGCCGCTTTCTTGGAGAGCGCTGCGACATCGTCCAAGATGCTGATGACATCGTCCAGTAGTGCTAGAAATCCAGTGCTCATGTTTTTTCTCAGATTGGTTTGATTCGGTAGCATGGCTCGTACTTGGAGCCGGGCAGTTTCATGCGACCGTCTTTAATGAAAGACTCGAGCAGCTGATCCATCTTTTTCATGATGGCGGCCTCGCCCTGAATGGTGAATGGCCCGTTCTCTTTGATGCGGCGAACGCCATCAATCTTGACGTTTCCTGCAACCACGGCCGAGAAGGCGCGTCGAAGTTGGGCGGCGAGCTCGTGCGATGGCATGGTGCTGTTGATGCGCAGGCCCGCCACATTTTCGTGTGTCGGGTTAAATGGCATTTGAAATTCTCGGTCGATGCGCAGACCCCAGTTGAAGTAGTAGGCATCCGATTGGCGTTTGCGATGCTCCCGCACAGAGGCGATGCCCTCGCGCATATGCAGTGCAACGGCTTTGGGGTTATCAATGATGATGGTGTAGAGGGATTGCGCCTGCTTGCCCAGCGCGAAGCCAATGAACTCGTCGATTTGATCGAAGTAGTTGCGTGCCGACTCGGGGCCGGTAAAGACGAGTGGGAAGGGCTGGTCCTTGTTGTCGGGGTGAAGCAAGATGCCGAGAATGTAGAGGATTTCCTCGGCGGTTCCCGCACCTCCGGGGAACACAACGATGCCGTGTCCGGTGCGAACGAACGCCTCAAGGCGCTTTTCGATATCCGGCATGATGACGAGGTTGTTGACGATGGGGTTTGGAGATTCGGCGGCGATGATGCCCGGCTCGGTCATGCCGATGTATCGGCCGCCTTTGTCGCGCTGCTTGCTGTGAGCGATGGTGGCGCCCTTCATGGGGCCTTTCATTGCGCCGGGGCCGCAGCCGGTGCAGATGTCCATGTTGCGTAGCCCCAGCTCGTAGCCCACTTTCTTGGTGTATTCGTATTCCGGGCTCCCAATGGAGTGTCCGCCCCAGCATACGACCAAGTTGGGGTCGATTCCGCTTTGCAGCACGCCAGCGTTGCGCAGGATGTGAAATACCGCATCGGTGGTGCCTGCGGTTGTGCTCAGGTCAAATCGCTTCGATTGCTCGAGCTCTGCGCTGCCAAACAAGATGTCTCGAAGCACGGCAAACAGGTGCTCATGGATGCCTTTGATGAGCTTGCCGTCCACGAAGGCGCTCTCCGGCGCCCCCTTGATGTCCAGCTTGATCCCGCGCTCGCGTTGGATGATTTGGATATCAAAGCCGCGATTCATGGCCATGACCTGCTCGATGTCGTCCAAGTCGCTGCCTGTGTTGAGTACGGCCAAGGAGCACTTGCGAAATACTTCGTGCAGTCCGCTTTGGCTCTCGTCGAGCAGTGCCGAGCATTCACTCTTGGAGAGAATTTCCATCGTCCCGATGGGGGAGATTTGGGTGTCAATCGTATTCATTTTGGTGCCTTAGAAAAAAAGATGGCGCACCAGCACGGTGGTGCTGATGAAGATCCATATGGTGTTAAAGATGACGAGGGCTGGCAGGAGCTTGCGCTCGGAGACCCAGATGAGAACCACGGAGGTGCTCAGGGTGATGAAGTGAAGCCACCAAACTTCCAGCTTGAAGATGAGTCCGGGAACGATGATGGCGCCCTTGGACATGTAGGCTGCAAATTCGACCTTGTTGTAGTGGGGTAGCCAATACGACTTTTGGGTCATCATGGACATGCACTTGAGCATGTTGCGCGGTCCTACGGCGGCTGTAATGGCGGCGATGATGACCGTAAAGACCGAGATGCAGGTCAGCCACATCATTGGGCTTTCCTTTTCTTGATGGGGTCTGGCTTTTCTCCGAAGTAGGCCAGAACCTCCTCGAAGTGAATCATCATGCTCTGCGCGTCGGCCAGATTCTTGCGATGCAGGTCTTGGTTGTCTTTGGGTTCTGGCTTTCGCATCTTTCGCATGCACTCCGCGCATTCTTGTTGAAGGCTCTGGTGAAATTGCTTGAGTGTGGCAACGGTGATGCCGTCTGCGACATCGCTGGGCAAGGTGATGGCGTGCGCTTGTATTTTTTTGCTCATGTCGTTTTCCTTACATGCTCATGGAGAGTTTCTTGGGGCGCATCTCCGAGATGATTCTTTGAACCATCTCGGTAAAGTGAAGGTGCTTTTCCCAAGCGGAGGTGTCTGGTGAGACGGGGGTGTTGCTCACGGCAGAGAGCTGTTGGGCGCGCTGCCATGAAGGTGTGTTTTGTGTGTCCGGGGCCGTTGGGGGGAGCAGCGCGGGCATGTGTGCTTGCGCCTGTTCTTCCCAAGCGCGGGTGCGGGCATCCCATTGATTCCATGAAATTCCCTCGAGATTGGGTGTGCCCAGCATGACCTCTCGAGTGGGGAATCCGCCGCGAGCGTCCCAGTAAACGGGGGCTTTGTTGGGTTCGGTAACGCATACGCAAAAGTGAGTTACGTCCGCGCCAATGGTGTGAGCCATCACCGAGATATCGCATCCGGGAAAAAAGTGGCGTTTGAGGTGGCTTAGGTCTACCGCGAACTGAAAAGATCCCTGATTCGAGAGGAGGGAGGTTTGAGTTTCTTGCATGGTTTATTTGCCCAGTTGAAAAAGAGGCCCCCAGACTGACTGCAGGCTCAGGACGGCCTCCTTGTTCCTTCTGTGGCGAGTGATGACGCTTGGATTGACGCCGTACTCTTTGGCAACGATGTGCGCGGGGGTGTCGTCGGTGACGATGCGCTTGAGGTCCGCGATGGGGATTTTGCGCTTGGCTTTGCTGGCCATCTTCATCGACTTTTGACGCATCAGGCCCTCGTCTTTGCCCGCTTGTTTGGCAATGAACTTGGCCTGAGCTGTTTTGCTTCGAAAGATGGTGTGTTTGGGGGCTACGCAGCCATAGGTGTTGCACTTGCAAACCCAGACGCCTTCTCGTTTGATATGGTCCGATTTGCCCAGCAGCTCGCTGAAGACTTTTCGTACATTGACGGACCCATAGCTTTGATAGACCATGGGTACGCCACGCTTGCTGATGTGCCCATCCCATATGAGGCATTCGCCATCTGGCGTTGTGCGCTCATAGAGCTTGGCCAGCTGCGCTTCCTTGGGGAGCTTGTTGGTTTTGTTTTGAGTGATCATGGTTATGTATGAATCGCGTAAGCAATACACGATGCACGACTACTATATCTCAAAAAAATGCCGTTTCGGGGCTTCGCCTGTGAATTCCATTCCTTTATTTGTGGGTACTTTATTTGCGCATCGAATTTGGTATCATTTGGCTGTCTTGTACTAAGGAGTTTTCCATGAGTTATGTTGCTTCGAGTCATGGCTATTTGACCGCGTCAGAAATCAACGAGAAGCTCGCTTCCGTCTATAAATTGATGGCAATGAGCGTCCTGATTTCGGCGGGATTTGCCTACTTGGTATTGAGCACGCCGCATCTGCGTGAGCTCATGCATGGCGGCTTGATGTGGGTCGTTTTGATTGCTCAGCTTGCCTTGGTGTTTGGCATGAGCTTCATGATGAACAAGCTTCCGGTGGGAGCTCTTCATGCGATGCTCTATACGGTATCTGCGCTGTTTGGCTTGTCCTTGGGACCCATTGTGGCGATGTACTCGTCCGCCAGTGTGGTGCAGGCTTTTGTTGCTGCCTCGGTGGTATTTGGGGCGGCTGCTTTTTACGGCTACGCTTCCAAAAAGTCTTTGATGGGCTTGGGTAGTTTTTTGATGATTGGTCTTATTGGCATCATCATTTGCGGGGTTGTGAATCTGTTTTTGCAAAGCCCCGGCGTCCAGTTTGCGCTGGATGCAATCTCGGTGTTGGTGTTTACTGGTCTGGCCGCTTATGACTCTCAGCGTTTGCGTGACTCGCTTTTGAACGCGTCCGGTCAGGAAGCTGACAAAATGGTGATTTTGGGGGCTTTGAGCATGTATCTGAACATGCTTAACTTGTTTACCTCCTTGCTGCGCCTGACGGGGAGCTCGGATGACTGATCTGCTGGCTTTGCGTGAGCAGCTGTCGGCACAGGCGCGAGTCGTTGGTCGTGATGGCTTTGCGCCTTTGTCCTCTCGGCTTGCGGCGCTTGGGGTTTCGTCGGGCGAAGATGCTGTTGTTTTGCTGGAGTCGGTGAACCGACTCCAAGAACTTGAGCAGGTCCATCGCGAAGGCTGGCGCTACGCTTCTGAGTTGGAGGACGAAATTCGACTGCTTCGCTCGCAGAAAGTATGATTGGGCTTGACTCTCTCGAGCAGAAAATGAAGTCCTCAAAAGATTTAAAAATTGACCCGCGCGATGCGGCTTTCTATGCGGAAAATGGCTACACGCATCTGCGTCGCCTTTCGACCGGCGAGGTGGCGGGGGTGGCTCAGATGGCGTTTACGGGCGGCTTGTTTGTCGGTTTGACGACGATGTCGTATCGGACCCGGTATTGCTACGAAACCCTTGAGCAGGCCATCGATGCGCTGGCTTGCTGGGATGGAAGAAACGATCCGTCTGGGCCTTGGATTAAGCGCAAGGGTGACAAGGAGTACTTGAACCCGGACTTGGCTGATGAGCATCCCGGTGTGCCGGTGGGTCCGAAGTTTTGAAATGAGCCTCAATAGAGGCTCATTTGTTTTTGGTGGACTCAGATCTTGTGGTGATATCCAAGATGGCCAGCGCCACTTGGCTGGCTACCGATGGGGGTAGTGCAATCGTGATGGGGTCTTCGTTGGCTGTCTTTAGCCGTACGGTGATGTTGCCGAGCAAGTCTTTGCCAACGCCCCAGAGGTCGCCATCGGCATTTTTTTTGACGGTGTAGTGCTGGCTCACGATTTATCTTGATGGTGTTTTGTGGTTATTTTACACGACCAATGTGCCCGATGGTTTTGGGGTCTTGGGTGAAGGCTCCTTCTGTCGGGCCTCTTCGATGAGCCTGACGATGCTTTCATCGGCTTTGAACTCCTCCGCAAAATCGAGCAGGTCTTGCCCGTGGTCATTCATGGACCATGCGTCTTGGGCGTGCATGAGCAGCCATGTAGATGCGCCATGCAGATTGTTGGTTCGTACAGCGTCGAACAGGGCGTTCCCGTAGGGGGCGCAGTGGGCTGTTCGTTCGGCGCCTGCGCTCAGCAGGAGGCGGATGATGACTTTTTCGTTGTCGGTGGGGCAAAGCGCTAGGCAGTGCAGGGGAGTTCCTGCGTAAGCGTTGATGTCGATGCCAGCGTTCAGCAGCGTCTTTGTGCTTTCGATGTCCCCCATGTGCGAAGCATGCATCAATGCACTTGCTGGGGTTTCTGGGGTGTTTTGCTTGGGTTGGTTGAGCATGCGCTGCGTCAGCCACATGAGGGTGTGCTGGTTGAGGCTGGGGTGATGGATGTATTGGCAAAGCATGGCTTCATCGATGCGTGCGCCCATGTGCATAAGGTGTGGGGCTACTTTTTGTGCATGGCCGTAAATGGCACTGAGCAAAATGGCGGGGGTGGTGTTGTTTTCTCCGTTGAGGGGGTGCCCAGCTTGCGCGAGGTCCTGTATGCGCAGGATGTCGCCGCGCTCTACGGCTTTTTCGAAAGACAGGGGGTGTGGCGGTGTGATGACTGCTTGCATTTGGTAGTGTGTTGAGGCCAAAGAACGCGAATTATAGGAGCCTGAATCCCTCTATTTTCTCGATCACGCTCGAAAAAGTCTGTGTTTTCTGATGTTGCTGAGGGTGCTTGGGGATTGGATGCGAAAGTGATCTTCAAGCAGTCCTCGGTACAGGCTTCTGAAGTCGATGCCGAAGGCGGCGTTTCCGTCTTTGTCCAAGCTGGTGAGGTCTGCGGCGGTGCCGTGAAGTCCCGCCATGGCATTGCTGCCGACCATGAAGTGCACGCTTCCTGTGCCGTGGTCGGTGCCGGCTGAGCCATTTTGCTTGGGCCGCCTGCCAAATTCGGAATAGGTCATGGTGGCCACCAGTGATTCCAGTCCTGCAGCTTTCATCTCGTCTTGGAAGGCCTTGAGGCCTGCGCTCAGTTGCTCGAGCAAATTTGCGTGCACCGGGAGCTGGCCGATGTGAGTGTCGAATGAGCCAAGGCCAATCCTGATGACGGGCACATAGTCGATTTTTCCGTCGGCGATGGCCATGACCATCTTGGCCGCCTCTTTGAGGGAGTTGCCGAAGGCGCCGGCCGGGAACTTTCCAACGCTTGGGGCAGTGAAGCGCCCCAAGAGCAGCTGCTGGTTGGCTTTGGCGGTGGTGCTCTCAACATTGAGAATGTGCGCCAGAGCTCCTGAGCGGGTGGCGTGTCCGGTGGGCTCGTCGGCCATCTTGCGGCCCTCGAATCGATTGAGCACAAGGTGGCTTGCTGAGCCGGTGAAGGGGCCGGGCTCGTTGACTGAAAAGCTCACGCCGTCGGCCATACGCACGGATGGGAGGGTGTGTGCGTTCAGGCGCATGGCCTGCGTCACCCAGCCGTCTTGCAGAACCTGCTCGCTCGATGAAGCGGTGTCCCAGATTTCGATAGATCTGAAGTGGCTGAGGTTGGGGTGAGGGTAGCCCACATTCTGCAATACAGCCAGTTGACCGTTTTCCCACAGGTGGGCCAAGTCGCGCATGGCGGGGTGCAGTGCAGCCTCCTGAGACAGTGGAAGTACGGACTCGGTGGGGAGCGCGATGCCCGGCCGCAGAGCACGGTAGGTGTCGTCTCGAAAGGGGATGAGGGTGTTGAGCCCATCGTTGCCGCCCTTGAGCTCGATGAGGATGAGCATCTTCTTTTCGGACGCTGCCTGAGCCATGGCGTAGGGCGAGAGTGCCGTCATCGACAGGCTCATGAGGGTGGCAAGCGTTTGTCTTCTGTCCATGATGGGTGCTTTCAGGTGACTTGAAACTCGGGGCTGCAAAACAGCTCTTCGTGAAATTTTGCGTAGTGGGTAGACCTCATCTGGGTGGGCGCTACGCCTGTGGCCAGATGGGCTTGAATCAGTGCTTCGCGTAGACTTTCGTTGAGTTCAACGGCGGGGTAGTTGATGAGGCGGCTTTGCATGGTGCGCTGTGCAAAGTTTTTGCGCTCTGCCAAGGTTTTGGAGTTTATCCAGTACTCGCCGCCGGGCCACCCGCGCACATTGGGTGGGTCAAACAGGCGTTGCTCCATGTTGTTCATGGCGACGAAGATGGGTTCGTAGGTGGTTGGTGGCGCTTGAATGTAGCGTGCTATGCCGCAGCAAAATTCGGCAGGGGATTTGATGATCTGCCCTCGTTGAGCGGGGTCCCAGAAGTCGCTCGAGCGGATGATGGTGGACAGCGCGGGGGCGATTTCGTAGCCGGTGCTCCACAGGGTCTCGGCGACATCTTGGGTGGTTTGTGGGCTTGTTCGAGGTCCGATGAATTGTGCGCAGAGCTTTTTGGCGAAAAACTCAGCGCATGCGCGCTTGGAGAAGATGACCTCAATGACTTGGTGGGGTTCAAAATTTTTTTCGATGCCCAGTATGGTTTTGCTGCCGCTGTCGTGTCTGCGCGGCGTGTAGGTGAAGGTGTAGTCTGCTCTGGGATTGATGGCCAGACCTGTCAGGGCTTTGGCCAATCCCTTGATGTCTGATTCGCTGTAGTTTCCTTCGCCAAGCAAAAATAGCTCCAGCAATTCGCGCGCAAAGTTTTCGTTGGGTGCTTCTTTTGTTGAGCGGGCGGCATCAAGGTACTGCAGCATGGCTGGGTCGGTGATGACGCGAAAGGCGAATGTGGCAAGGTTGCCGAAGGCGTTTTCACGCCACACCAAATTTTGGTTGAGCATGGATTTGTGCGCTCGAACCTTGCGAATCGATGAGGTGAAATGGTTGTGCCAAAAGAGAGTCATTCTCTCGGTGGCAGGCCATGGTGTATTGACCATTGCTGAAATCCACCATGCGCCCATTTCTCGAACGCGCGCGCCTTGCTGGGCTTTGTAGGTCCTGCGCTCTTCCTCGGTCATGGCTTTTTGATCGGGAAAGCTGATGGGTTCGGCGTACCACTGGGGTAGGGTTTGGTTCATTGGCACGACGCTTTGCATCTTGCTCGATGAAATCCAGTCGGTGGCGACCTCTTCAATGGTTTTTCCGATCAAGGATTGCGCGTCTTTGTGGTTGTAGCCGAAGCCAAATCGCCTGAGCAGATGGCCGGCCTCTTGGTGCCTCAGGGTGCGCGGCAGGCTCGCGCCTGTTGAGAGTGCTGGGGCTGCCGCAAGGGCTGCTGCGGCGGTGATGATGTGTCTTCTTTGCATTTTTTGGGCCTGTAATTTTGTTAATTTTAGACACCGAATTGGTAATTTGTCCCCGAGCTATTTGGGGGTAATTGTTGATGTAGAATTGCCGTCCAATTGCGGAATTAAGAATTGAAGTAGGGGTTTTATGGCTATCACTGTCAGTAATTGTTTCCAAATCAAAAGTGCCAACATGACGATGGTTTCTTTGATTCTGGAGAGTACGCACACCGAAGAGGTGATTGAGGCGATGCGCGAGGCGCTTTCTCAGAAGTCATCTTTTTTTGAAAATGATGCAGCCATTTTGGATCTCTCATTTATTGAGGATGCTTGCGATGATTGCCTTGACTTCAAGCGCATTTGTGACGAGGCCTTGAAGTTTGGTTTGCGTGTGGTTGCTGTCAAGGGCGGCTCGGGTGAGCAGTACGGGCGGGCGCGAGCCTGTGGTCTGGCCGATGGAAGCGCCGCCAGTGTGGGTCTTTCTGCGCTCAAGGCGCGTTCTGCTGTCAAGCCAGTGCTGGAGGAGGGGGCTGAGTCTGCGCTTTGGCGGTCCCCGTTGGTGGTTGAGGGGCCTGTGCGAGCGGGGCAGGCGGTTTATGCCCAAGGTCGTGATTTGGTTGTGCTCTCTGGCGTCAACGCCGGAGCTGAGGTCATCTCTGATGGCTCGGTGCATGTGTATGGCCCTTTGCGTGGACGCGCTCTGGCTGGCGCCAAGGGCTCTCCCAATGCGTTCATCTACGCCAACAGTTTGGAGTCTGAGTTGGTAGCGCTGGCGGGGATTTTTGAGACAGCCGAGGGGGTCAATCAAGTGGCCTTGAGGGGGCGCCCTGTGCTGGTCTCTGTGGAGTTTTCGAAGGAAGCCAACAAGGATGGTCAGCGTGACGGCCGTTTAATTTTTAAGGACTTGTCCAGCGCGGTCGGTTTGCGCTGATTTTTTTCTGGAGGGCGCTGGCCGCCCTGTCTCCCCAAAGTAAAACCCCACCCGCTTTGGCAGGTGGGGTTTTACTTTGTTTTCCCCTCGAAATTTACTTTGTTTTTGCCAGTGGCTTGAAGGCTTGTGCGGCCATTTCGAGCACGCTTTGGCCGGCAAGCGTGAGGGCGGCAAACAGCATGCACAGCAGCAGCAGGAACACGATGGTGCCAAGGTGTATGGCGTTGATGCTGCCGGCGATGATCTTTGTCGTGTTGCGGATGATTAACTCACTCATTTTTCAGGAATGCTTTCTTGAGAAACTGCAGCAGCTGCTGCCAAAAACCGTCAGGCCGCGCGGTGGCTTCGTGCCAGACGCCGTTGCGCGGGAAGGTCATGCGCATGTCGCTGTGCACTCGGAACTTGAAGGGCGTGACCAGTAGACAGGGGCGGCAAAACCCGGCGGCGGTGACGGTGGCTACATTGGGCCAGCTGCGGTCGATGGTGCCGCGCAGCGCCTCTTGAGGGATGGGTGTGTGGCAGCCGTTGCATTCGCCGCTGAATTCGTCCCATTGGCCATCTTCGTTGAAGACAATGGGAAGCTGAGAGGCGATGCTGGGTTGCTCGAACAGCTCAATCGTTTCCTTGGACAGTTTGCTTTTGCGCAGTATCTCGATGTCTTGCATGGGCGCTCCTTAGGCCTTGGCCAGCTCGTTTTTCTCGATGCGTTGGCCATGCATCCAGTGCTTGGCGGTCTGCACATGGCCTTGCCGCACGAACTTGGCGACCTTGTGGGAAAAGTCGCTGTACGCGATCTCTTCTGCGGTGCGCACCACATAGCCTTCCACGCGGTCCCAGTCTTTTTGGCTCCAGAGGGACTTGATGGCCCCTTCGTCAAAAATGCCGTCATAGAGCACAGGAACGGGGGTGATGCCCATGAGTTCGAACCACTCCAGCGTCTCATCCCATGGCCTGCAGCGATTTTGCTCATCCCAGATGGAAAACCCCATGAAGTAGGTGGGGAGGTTGTCGTAGGCAATCGAGTGTTTGGCGTACAGGTTTTCTCCACAAACTCGCCATCCCTCGGGGATGTCTGCGCTCAGTTGGCTCCAGAAACTTTTGACCCAGTTTCGGCTGGGGTGGTTGCGTCCGTCGACACTTCTGGCGTGGATGTAGTCGCGGTACATGCTGGTGTTTTCACCGTCCATTTTTACCGTGACGATGACTCTCTGGCCCTCGAGGCTGCGCAGGGATTGGATGATCCTGTCGTCATCATTGATGCCCTGAGACCATGGCAAGTGATGGGTTCGTGGGTACTTCACATAGGGCGTGAAGTCTCCCAATACGCCTGCTTTGGTGAGGATTTTTTGCACGCTCTCATCACCAAAGAGTTCGCCTTTAAGGCGGGTGCCGTTGGTTAGGATGGGGTTTCCCCATTTGTCGTACGCTTGGTCGGGGTAGAGGTGGGGCGGCACGATGGTTTTGGTGATGCCGCATGCCTCTCGCACTTGCTCGACGCTGATGGTGGTTTGCTCGCAGGCGAGGTGATGCTCTTCGCACACGCTCGCGCCGTTTTCGAGGTAGTAGCCACCGTCGGGCCAGAGTCGACGCTCCATGATGTGGTGCGCGTCGGCGGCGGGTTTGCTGCAAAAGACGCAGGTGTATCCGTCGCGCGCAAAGACGCCCTCTCGGAATTCATCCCGAGACAGTAGTTTGGGTGCCTTTGCTGCTTTCATTTTTGCCTAAATTCATTTGGAAATAAGTGCGCTATTGTGCCATTGATTTCTGCCAAATTCAATTGATTGGCGGTGATTTTTGGGTGATCTTTAAGTCTATTTTGTATTCTCCAATTATTCCTTGGATGTCCTCATTGATTGCGCTGGAGTCGGGGAGGTTGGCTTTAAATCGTAAAAGTCCGGCGCCGAATGGGCAATTGGCGTGAATGATTCCACTGGCATAGCCTGTGTGAACCAAAGAGTCGACGATGACTGCCTCACATGGCTTTGCGCTTTCTGCTTGCAGTGCCACCTTTTGGCCCGGAGATGGGATGCCGGGAAAGGTGCCGCTCATGGGGAGTGTTGATTGTGGTGTTTGGGCGAGGCCTTCAACGATGAATCGCTGGTTGTAGCGATTCCATAGCATGGTGCTGGTTGAGCATGCCGATAGGACCAATGACAGTGAGGCGGCGATCCAGATTTGGGGTCTGATTTTTCTCATTTCCGGCCATTTTCTTTCCTATATCTTATTCATTTGTTTGTTTCTGAGATTGTTTTTCTGGATTGTGCTGTAATGAAAAGATTGGATACCTAATTGGGAGAACCTCATGGCAAATATTTCCGGCACGATTGGATCAGACACCTTTTATGGAACCCTCAATGGCGATGCCTATGATGGTGCCGGCGGCAGCGATCAGCTCAATTTCGCGCAAACCGGAACCAATCTCGATGTCAATTTCGTCGAGGGTTGGGTTCGTGATATGGATGACCAGTCCAGATTCAATACTTTTGTGAATCTGCAGAACTTCTTCGGCGGTTGGGGTGATGACCACATTGTGGGTAACCAATACGACAACACCCTCCGAGGTGAGGGTGGTGATGATGTCATTGAGGGTGGTCTAGGTATGGACTTTCTCCATGGCGGCGCTGGAGAGGATACGGCCAGTTATGCCTCTGCATCGGCCGGCGTGACGGTTTCGTTGGCTATCAAGACCGTGCAAAACACGGGCGTCACCGGCTTGGACTCCTTGACGGAGTTCGAGAATCTCCAAGGAAGCGCGTTTGCCGACAATTTGACGGGGGATGCTGGCGATAACGTGCTTGAGGGCGGTGCTGGTGACGACAAGCTCGACGGTGGTCTTGGGTTCGATGGTGTCTCCTATGCCAATGCTTCGGGGGCTGTGCAAGTCAACCTCAATGCGGGCACGGCGGCCGGCGCCGATGGTGCTGATACCCTGATCGGCTTTGAGGGGGCGATTGGCAGTGCCTTTGCTGACTCCATCATTGGTACTTCTGGCAATAACAAGATCATGGGTGGCGCAGGCGATGACTACCTTGATGCTGGCTCCGGTGTGGATATGGCGGTCTATCGAAAAGCTCAAGGAGCGGTGGTCGTTAACTTGGCAACCGGTTTGACCTCGGGTGCCGATGGCGCTGACACACTCATTGGTTTTGAAAACATTGCGGGCAGCCGTTTTGGTGATGCCTTGACCGGCAATGCGCAGGCCAACTTGATTGATGGTGGCGCCGGCGATGATGTGATTGATGGTGCGGAGGGGGTTGATGTTGCCTCCTACCAGTCCGCTGAGGGTGGGGTTTCTGTGGATTTGACGGTTGCTGGTGCTCAGAACACGGGCTCTGCCGGTTTGGATACCTTGAGGAATGTTGAGAACCTCTTGGGCAGTGATTTCAATGATGAGTTGTCTGGGAACCTTGGTGTCAACTTGCTCGAAGGCGGTGGCGGCAACGACTCGCTTTTCGGGGATGCGGGCGATGACATGCTCGATGGCGGCGCGGGTAACGACACCATTGATGGTGGTGGGAATTTTGATACCGTTGTCTATGCCAAATCGCTGTCGGCTGTGGCGGTTGACTTGAACCTTGGGGTTGGGAAGGCTGCTGATGGCGTTGATTCTTTGACTGGCATCGAGGGCGTTCGAGGCAGTTCGTTTGATGATGTCCTGAGAGGCAGCGCCATCAACAACACCTTTGAGGGGGCTGGCGGCAATGATTTCATTGACGGTGGTTCGGGCTCCGATACCGTGGTTTTTGCCTCTGCCCGCGCAGGTGTCCGGGTCAACCTTGAGGAGGGTTGGTCACAGTCATTGATTCCTGCCGATCGCGCCGCTGTTGGTGTCGATGAGTTGGTGTCTATTGAGAATGTCAAGGCAACTGCGGCGGCCGATGTGATTGTGGGTTCGGATGCGGCCAATTTGCTTGAGGGTTTGGCTGGCAACGACAAGATTGATGGTGGTTGGGGTGGTGATGTCATTCGCGGTGGAGATGGGAATGACAAGCTCATTGGGGGCTCTGACAACGGCTTCGACCTCATGACCGACACTTTGTATGGAGATGCGGGCGACGATTGGCTTTACGGCGGCTCTGGTGCTGATTTGCTGTTTGGTGGCGTTGGCAATGACATCCTCATCAGCGCCACTGGTGCCGACAAGCTCAATGGTGATGCTGGCAATGACAGGATGGATGGCGGCGAGGGCAATGACCTCATCGACGGCGGTGATGGCATGGACTTGCTGCGCGGAGGTGTTGGTTCGGATATTTTCCGCTTCGGGTCGGTGAGCCATATCGGTCTTGTGGGTGCGGCAGGCGGTGAGACGGTGATGGACTTCACCTCTGGCGCTGACCGCATCGATCTGTCGTTGATTGATGCCAAGACGGGTGGCTTGGCTAACGATGTCTTTACGCTGGTGACCAAAGCCACGCTCACCACGGCCAATGCCAACGGCGCCGTATGGTTCGATGCGGGCGTCCTGTTTGGCAGCACTGATGGCGACTTGGATGCGGAGTTTTCGATTGCCCTGACTGGCGTGCAGACGCTTAAGGCGGGTGACTTGATCCTGTAATAGGATCTCTGGGCGAGGGCTTTTGCCCTCACTTTTGGGGTGTTGGTGATGCGCTCTTTTTTCGCGACTCTCATGGGTCGGTTGACTTCTTTTCAAAGAAAGTCGGCGAGCTCTATTCGCTGTGGGCTGAGCGAGCCCATGCTGGCCGATATTCGATTGCGTCGATGTGGTTGCAACGAATTGCGCATGGCATTTTCGGCGGCTCGCGCGTCAGTGGAGTCTCGCAGGTTGGTTCGGCGCGAGCGACTTCGGGCTGCTTTTGCAAGAGCTCGGGCAATCGTGGCTGCGCGCGATAAATTCGAGCGTGCGTATCGACTGTTGAATAAGGCGCCATAAAAGATGCTTTGTGCGGGTTTATGCGCTGTTAATGATGCTTTATGCGGGCTGAGGGTGTGCTCTCCTGAGGAGTTTTCATGAGTCGTTATTTGACGCCAACTGCGCAGCACATCGAGGATTTGGCTCGCACCTTTGGCGTGGTTTATGAGCGCCACCCCATGGATGATTGGGCTGTGCGTATCACGCAGCTTTGTGGCGACGATGTGGCGTACGATGAGGTCTTGGATTTGCTTGTCGCCTTGCGCCGAGCCGGCGTGGTGACGGCGCGCGAGATGGCACGCTTTTGCGTGCTGCACATCAGGGAGAAAGCGGCGCTTGTTGCGCCGCCTCCTCAGTAGCCCATGCCCGGCGTGTCTTTGGTTGCTTTTTTCTTCAGCTCTCGGATTTCATTGAGTCTTGCTTTCAGCACGCGCTCTTGCCAATCCAGTGTGTCGTGATTCCAGCCGAAGCTTGAGGCGATCACGGTGCCATCATTGCCGCCGATGGCCACAATAGTGCTGGTGTCGGCGTGGTGGCTTTCGATGACTCGAGCTGCATTGGCATGGTTGCCGGCGCTCACATCGACTGGTTCGCCGTAGGCTCCTACACGGCTGATGGCATTGGCCAATTTTTTCCCAAACTCTGGGTCTTTGGCGATTTGATCGAGTGCGTCGTTGTAGACAACCAGTGTCGTGTTGTATCCCATGGTGTGCTTTCTCTTATTCGAGTTCGTTTTTGCCGGGTTTTTTCAACCGCTTGAACCAATTTTTGCAGGTGTAGAGTTTTAAGGCAATGAGTAAATCGTCCCAATGCTGCCGTTTCAATTCTTTGCGATGGCGCTGCATGTAGCGGCGAATCTCCCGAGGGCCCTTCATGCGATCTCCTGCGTTACAAGCAATGGGGCGAGGGTGTCGTCTGTTTGGGTGCTGTTTTTGTGAGCATCCACCATGTCTGGGAAGATGATGTCCATGACCCAAGCGCTGTTGTCTTTTTTGAGGATTGTTTTGCAGTCCTTGAAGAGCAGCTCGCTAGCAGCTTCGGCTTTATTTTTGTGTTCGAAATGTGCACGCAGCCCAAACTTGGTGATGGCGTAGCTGCCAAAGAGAATTTTCCCTGCCACCTCTGTTTGCCGATCAAACCAGTCGGTGCGTTCAGCTCGTGGGTCGTGTGAGGCGCAAACCCGGTTTTGGATGTGCTCGACTAAGGGTTGTGCAACGAAGAGATTTTCGGCTTGGGTGTTGGGTCGGGGTGTGAGCAGGAACTCGTAAACATCCACGGCTTGGGGTTTGCCTGCTGCTTCAGCGCTGTGGCGTATCCATCGCCAGCTTTTGCTCATGGTGACGTGAATCGGTAGCCCCTCAAGGGACAAGAACAACTCGTGAGCTGCGCCCAGTAGGCCGTGGCGGTCTTCCGTGGTGATTCTGAGCCAGCCACTGTTGTTGTCGACTTTGGTGTGGTGAAAGAAGTTTTGCCATTCATAGATGCCCTCGCCGGCGAGCTTGAGCTCGGACAGTGGGGTTGAGATCATGGCGTGGTCGCTTTTTTCGAACCGCAAGGCGCTCCTGAATTCGTCTCGGCCGATGGTGTTTCGAATCCGGGTAATGACCTCGGAGAAGAGGGTGATGTCTTCGCTTTTCATATCATTAGCGTATAGGATATTCTTGACGCGATTTTAAACCAACACGATACTCAATTTGGATGTCTTGAGGTTAATTGGAGTGCATTGATGCAGAAAATTCGGATTTACGACAACGGCGGCAAAACGGCGGACCGCTATACCGTTGTTTACATGGATGAGCCAGAAGGTAAGGGGTTGTATGGTGCGCGCGGGATGAGCGAGCACCCAACTCACCCGCAAGGCATTGGGATGTATTGCAGCGCCATGCCGGGCAAGCACCTTGGCAATCGCATTGCCTTTGAAGACCTGCCTTCGGATTGTCAGAAGGTGGTGCTTCAGGACCTGAAGGATGAGAATGGCGTGGTTGCTCAATTTGACGACGGGCGTAGTGCCTCGCCTGCGCCAAAATCCAAGGGACCCGGACTGTAATGTCCAAAGATTTTGGCGAGCTCTACCAGCGTGCCTGTCGCGCCATTGAGGGGTTGAGCCCCGAGGGTTTGCGAGCCGCGCTTGACGCGGGTCTGCCTGTCGGCTTTCCGGGGGCTTTTTCGCTTTTGGAGTTGGCTGTGGCGAGCGACAACGAGCAGGCTGTTGTCTTGTTGGTGAGTCTTGGGGCAAGCTTCGAGCAGATTTCAGCGGGTTCGGAACGCTATCCTATTCACGCTTGCAAGAGCGTTGGGATGCTCGATTTGGTGGTTTCTTTGGGGGCGGATGTCAATGCGCAAACGCCATCGGGCGTGTCTTTGCTACATGTATTGGCGGGCTTGGGCGCGTGTGATGTGATGCGCCGGGCGCTGCAGCATGGCGCTACCGGGCATTCCCGTGCTTTTGGCTGCGATGCACTTTTAACCTGCGTGCGACTGAGGCAGCCTGCAGCGCTGCAGGTGTTGCTTGAAGCGGGGTTCAGTCCGCAGGTTTACGACGACAGGGGGCGGTGTGCCATTGAGCTGGCTATCGAGCGCGTCAAGGAGATGCCTCATGAGCGCTCGCTCGGGGTGGTCGAGGTGCTTCTTGCGCATCCAGAGGTCGATCCATTTGAATCGTTTTCAGGGCGTTCTTTGTTGCAGATGGCCAGCTCGTCTTCAAAGCGCGGGGCGCCGTATCTCGAGCAAGTTCGAGGTCTGGTTCGGTTGGCTCGCCAGCGCGTCCAGAGCGAGCGTACTCATGAGCAAATCGAGCGGAACTTTTCTGGGCAAAACAGTGAGGATGTCCGTTTCAAGGCAAGGACGATGAGTCTTTGAATTGGCGCTTAATGATATAAAATTAGCCAATCAAAAAATCAAATTGGCCAAAAAATGAAAATTCAATTGCTCTCTGATTTGCACAGGGAATTCTCCAAGTACGAATTCATTGATGCTGGTGCAGATGTCTTGGTTTTGGCCGGTGATATTGCCAAAGGAACCTTTGGCTTGGAGTGGGCTAAGACCATCAATAAGCCAGTGGTGTATGTGGCTGGCAACCATGAGTACTATGGGCAGGAATATCACCGAATTCTGGAGGCACTGCGGCACAACTCGCAGGGTAGCAATGTGCACTTTCTCGAAAACGACGAGGTGGTCATTGATGGCGTCCGTTTTTTGGGTACCACCCTGTGGACTGATTTTGAGCTCTTTGGGCGCGAAGGTATGGAGGCTACAGCCAAGTTGGTGGAGGCGCGACTGAATGACTACCACGTCATTCATAGGCCGGATTCCAAGACTTTGACTTGGAAAGATACGCTGGAGTTCCATATGCGCGCCCGTGCATTTTTAGAAGACCATCTCACCGATGGTGCTAAAGAGCCGACCGTGGTGGTGACTCATCACATGCCACATCCGGCCTGTGTCCATCCCAAGTGGGCGAAGGATCGGTTGACGGCCGGCTTTGCATCTGATTTGGAGTATCTGATGGGGCGTGCCAATCTTTGGCTGTATGGCCATACGCATGACAGCGGCGATCACGTTGTCAAGGGCACTCGACTTGTTGGCAATCCGAGGGGGTACAGCCGCTGGGAGCAGGAGCACCCAGAGAACCCAGCCTTTCGGCACAATTTGGTGCTCGAAGTCTAGGGGTTCAGAAGAGTCCGGGTTGGGCGCCTTGTGCGCCCACTTTGCTTTCTTGGGGCGACCCTAGCATTTGGCATCGAATTCTCCAGAGCTCTGTTGCTTGGCAGCAGTGCCCATTCTGTCCAAAGATGTCGCTCAAGCCGGTGCTTTGCCGCAGGATCTCGTGCAGTTCTGGGTGCTCTTGGATGTCTTGGTCCCAGAGGCCTGCGTACAGTGCGTTGCAGGCTTCTTGGGTTAGCGTGATGAGGACTTGGGATTGGCTCATGTGTTGATTCCGAAGGTTTCCAAGATGCCATCACGCACACTGTCGATGCCGGCGCGGTAGTCGTCAATTTGACTTGAATGACTTTGCGCGCACGACAGGCAGCGCTCGATGGTGGCCGCCACGCCGCGCTCAAAGTTCTCCCACAGGCCCAAGCGCTTGAGCTGCTCGGGATCTAGTCCGGCTTCGTTGGCGATGTTGTGCAACTCTTTCTGCAGCGTTTCGTTGCGAGATGGGGATTTCATCGCAGGTGCTCGTGAAAATTTTCACGAATGGCTTGGGCGTCTTCGTATTTGTCGATGCCGTGGCGTGCTGTGGAGCTTTCTGCTTGCACTTGCGCGCAGCTCTCTACCAGTTGCTGGCTGAACTCTGCGAGCTCATTTTTGGTAAAGCAAAACACCCGCTCTGCGCGTGAGCCGTCAGTGTCCGTGGCGCCGCACTCGCGCGCCATTTTCTCGATGCGCTCGGTTTGTGCTTGTTGCAGTTGATGCGTCATTTAGGGCTCCAAGTTTCGTGAGGTTGCTGTTGATAAAAACGCAGATCGCCCATGCCTCCCTTGTTCAGGCATGCGCGTGCCATCGGGCTGTAAAAACGCCCTTTGATGAGCTGCTTTGAGAGTTTTCCTTGGCGCAAATCAAGGCCGAGCTTGTAATTGCTGTCGAGCTTGATGCGCTGTCCGATTCGAATGAGCATGGTGGCGCCCTCTTCAGGTTTTAGGAGGTTTCCAGCTGCCAGCCACCATGGCGCGCAGCGTTTTGCCCAAGGCTTCGCTGGAGGTATTTTCTGATTGGCCTTCTTGTGCGTACATCCGCCATAGCTTGAGCAGCGTCTTTTCGTCCTCGCTCAGGCTTTTTTGTGTGATAGCCAGTGGGTGAGGCTCGGTGGGGTTGCTTCCGCGCCCGAGTGTCTCTGGTGCGTGGTCCAGTGTGGTCACGCCCAACTCGTCGGTGTAGAAGGCTGTGTCATCGTCCTCGATGGTGACGACCATGTCGCTGTGCATGACCTTGTAGTCAACGAACGAGTGGTCGGGGCCGTACACGCGAAAGCTGTAGTTGCCGTTGAATTCATCGAGCAAGTGCCCAGTGACGCCTTTGGCTTGTCGAATTTTCTCGCTCATCTCAGGCCTCTTCGTTGTTCGTGTTGGGTGCTTCTTCGTTGCCGCTTTCGTTGGCGCGGTCCTTCATGCGTTCAGCAGCGGCCGCTAAAGCGAGTTGTTCTTGGATGTACTCGAAGATGGCCAGCGGTCGGTAGCTTTGGGTGATGCTGCCATCCTCGTTGGCCCTCTCGCGCTTGATGGGCAGCGGAAAGCCGTTTCGCTGCCAGCCGGCCGGATGGGTGAGGGTGACGGGTTGCTGAGCCAGCATGGCTTCCATGGCTTGCTGTGCGAGTTCGCGCATTAAATTTCTCCTGAGGGTTTATGTGTTTTGAGGCTGATTCCAAGACCCTTGAGGGCGGCCTTGACTTCGATGAGGCGACTTTTGTTGAACTCGATGACCAGTGTTTGTGTCTCTCGCTGTTTTTTCCAACGCCTGAAGAAGGTCTCGAGGCTGGGGTTATCTTTGCCAGCCCAATGTGGACTGTCGTGGACTACACCGCCCTCGATCGTGATGATGGCCGCGTCTTCGATGCTGGTGTAGTCCAAATCCAAGTCGTCGTGGCGATGCTCGCCATCGATGATCAGAAGCTCATCTTCGAAGTAGGCATCGCCCTTCCAGTACGCCTCATCTTGAATGAAGGCCTTGAATTCGGCGCCGGTTGTTTTAGTTGCCATGATGTTCAGGTATCCAAAAAGGTCATGAGGTGCAGCTCTGCTTTGGGGTAGAGCTTTGCCATGTTGTCGTAGATGGCTTTGCCATCGCTTGTGAGGTCTTCGTATTTGCAGATGAAGTCCCCGCTCCATCCCGTTGAACCCATCACAATAGATGCCATCAGCGGTACGGAATCCTCATGGTGTGCTCCTGTGAAGAAGCGGTTTTTCCACGCATTGGTCTCTTCCGTGTGCTGGTTAAGCAGCTGGTTGAATTTCTCGGGGCTGTGTTGTGTTTCTGGGTCGAAGATGTGGGTATCGCTGGGGAAGCTCTCCTTGTCGGTGCCAAGAAAAGTTTCACTGCACTTGTCCCAGACGGCAACGCCGCAGCACATGCCGTAGGCGTCATCGAACTCCTGACGGTCGATAACCCACAGCTTGACGAGCATGCCGCCCTCGTTGGTGGATGCTTGGTGGATGGGGAAGTTAACGCAGCCTTCTACGGCTTGACTACGGCGTTGCATGGTTTTCTCCGTTCAGATGTGAGGCCCGCTTTTTGCGCTCGGCTCTTGGCCCAGCGCTTGCGCGATGGCGCGCTCTTGCATCGTTTTGAGTGCATCGAAGGTTTCTTGAACATGTTTCTGGCTGGCTTCAAACATGTGTTGGGCTTCCTCGAGCGTGTCGCACACCCAAGTGATGCTGTTTTTGCGACGGGTTGTGTCGCTTTCCACTTCGGTTGTGACGGCTCCTGTCTTAAAGTGCTTATCAATTCGCACCGGGTTGCAGACAATGGAGGCGGCAGTCACTTTTTTGATGAGTACAGGGCGGCCGGCGAACCCTTCTCGCATGATGGAGTCGAGGTTCACATACATGCCTTCGGTGAGGCTCATGTCGCGGGTGTATTTGATGATGGCCATGATGCTTATCCTTGTTGTTCGGTAGTGTGGGACGGGGTGTGGCGCCACTTGCAGCCATGACAATTTTTGTCTTCTTGTCCAAGCTTGGTGTGGGTGTAGTTGCAGTTCTCGCTCATCTTGAACTCGATGTTGGTGTACACAGGTTGAAGAATGGCGCCGGCAACGATGTGGTGGCCGTTTTGAGCGATGAACGACTTTTTGTAGGGAGCTCGGTTGTGGCATCCGTTGGGCATGGCTGGCTTTCTAAGTGTCTAAGTAAATTGCGTTGATGATTAATCATACACGACAAATAATTAGAAAGCAAGTTACATTCTGCTTTTTCGCTTTGCTCGTTGTGAAAAAAACAACGGCGTTGTCATCCGTACAACGCTGACCTCAGGGGGTGTCGTTCTTGCCTTGTTTTTTGTCGGTGTCTTTGCCGAGGAGGGCGTCCTTGATGCGAATGCCTGCGTCTCGGATGCTCATGGCAACACAAAGCAGGCCCAAGAAAATAAAAAAGCCTTGCATCACACGACCTCTTGCAATCCGTACTTCTCTATCAGCTCGGTCTGCACTTTGTGCAGAAATCGTAGCTGCTCTTCGCGCGTCGTCTCGCCGTTGTGGTCGTCGGTTTCGGCCATGTGCAGGCGCTGCAGGTCAGAGAGGCATTCGAGCACCCGCTTTTCATCCATGGTGATGCATCGCGCAGCGTAGAGCACGCTGTTGATGCGCTGGTACAAGCGAAGTGCGGTTGAATCACTTGTGAATGGAGCAAAAGCCTGTCGAAATTTCTCGTACATCTCTTGGATGCGCTGGGCATAAGTCTCGTCCGATTCGGTTATGTGAATCACAAGAGCGGTGTACTCGCGGTCATAGCCTTCGTAGATGTCAACTTCGACCGCCGACTCAAAGCCGCAGTTTGTTTCATCAAAGTCTTTGCCAAATTCCTTGCGCAATTGCTGCTTGAGGTCCTCTAGCGTGTGATATTCAACCGGGTACTCTCGCCTTTCCTCTTGGCGTAGAAGCATCATGGCGCCTTGGGCTTTGCGCCATTCGGTGTCTTGGATGCTTTGTGGCAGCATTGCGGCCGTCACAAATTGACTGTTTTCGCGCATTTCGCGCAACAGCTTGGCGCAACGATCTCGCTGCTCTTGGCTGATGGGGTTGTATATCTTTCGCATCTTCTATGTCTTTACTGGCCTCAATTCTTTGCAAATTATTGCACAAATAATTTGGTCAAACTCAAATTCTTTGTCAATTTCTGGCAAGATTGAGCTGTCTCATTAATTGGAGGTTCCATGAAATTCATCTCTATTCCTGTGGGCTTGGTTGCGATGGCCATTGCACTGCCGGCGCTGAGTTCGACGGAAGTTGTCTATGGCGAGGTCACGCGCGTGACGCCCAAGTACCGCACTGAGATCTCCAGCATTCCCCAGCAGCGTTGCGAGTTTGTTGATGTGCCCGTTTCGACGGGTGAAAGCGGTATGGGTGGCACCATTCTTGGTGGCATCGCCGGTGGCGTGATTGGCAATCAATTTGGCGGCGGAACTGGCAAAACGGCCATGACTGCAATTGGTGCGGTCATTGGCTCTCAGGTTGGTCGAAACCTCTCTGAGCAGTCACCTTCTGAGGGGGGCACGTACCGCCGTGAAAAGCGTTGCCACACCACCGAGGTGCAAGAGCGCCGAGAGGTGATTTCTGGTTACACCTACGAGTACAGCAGCAAGTATGGCTCGGGCATGGGTGAATCGGCGCATCCTCTCGAGGTGGGGCAGTCCATTCGGCTGCGCATGAGCTTGCGCCCAGAGCTCTGATGGCTTGGCGCCGTCTCGTGATGGTCAGCTTTGTGCTGGCCATTTTTCTTGCGGGGAAGGTGCTGGCCTCGGGGCCTGAGCTCTGGCGCGCTGCTGAGCGGCTCTATGCTGATGACAAGGGGGCGGCCTATCTGGTGCCGGGAAGCCTTCACGCAACTGAGGCAATGGGGCATGCCATTGTTTTTGTCGATCTGAATTACCGCCTCCCCCAAAAGGTTTCGTTCACGGCGGACCTTGACTTCGATTGCTCGTCCAACATGGTGAAAATGCAAGTCAAGGACTTGTATCTGGACGGCCTATTGACAGCCGAGTGGCCGATTTGGATTAGGATTTTTGCGCCGGCAAAGGCCATTCATTGGTCGGGTGAGTCCAAGAAGGCTGGGCGAATTCGCGATCGATTGTGTGATCGATTGGGGTTTTCTAGGTCCTAGTGTTGTATTTATGCATAAAGCCCAAATAAACGCGCATCGTATATTGAGAACGCGATAAACATACGCTACATTCAATTCACCAATTCATCGCGCACACATCGCGTGCGCACTTCAGACTTATCGGAGAAAGACATGAGCCAACGACTGTGCTATCGCATATCGCCCAAGTCCTCGGGTGGTGTAACGCTGCAATTTGAGGTCTTTTCATATTCCAGTGAGGGCGATTTGCGCCGCTGGGTTGTCAAGGAGCATTGGGCTACTGGTTGTGCTTACAGGGATCTTGAGCCTGCCTTGACGCGTCAAGAATGCGCGGGTTCTGTGGAGTGTGGCCCTTACGATGGCGCTGGCTTTGAAGTGGGCGGCGAACTCAAGGTTGAGTTCGAGTTTGACAACAGCTTTTCTTCTTCGGAGCGAAAGTCTTTGGCTGCTCATTGGTCTGCAGAGGATGAGGATGGCCTCAAGGGCATGGCTTGGCTCTTTGAGGCTGACCATGATTGGGCAGTGGAAGACCACAAGGTTTTTGTTCACGGTCCTGTTCAGATTGATCTCTTTGATGTTGAAAAAGAGACGATTGTTGAGCGTGATGTGGTTGTAGGGGGTGTTTGAGATGAACCCCTTGCTTGATTCTGTTCGTATGGGAGTGGTCAGTGCGGTAGTTGAGATGACCTCGACTCGGTCGGTTTTGTGCATGCGCGATGAGAACGGTTTTTCATTGCTTCACAACGCGAGCCTTTATGGTCATTCATCAATCGTTTCTTTGCTGCTTGACTTGGGGTTGGATGTCAATGAGAAGACGCCTCTGGGCAATACATCGCTGCATTTGGCCGCGAATGAAGAGGTCGTTCGTTGCCTGATTTCGCGCGGCGCCGACCTCTGGTTGGCCAATGATGATGGTCGCTTTGCGCAGCAGGACAACCCTGCTGTGTATCGCGTGGTGTCTGCGAAACCGCAGCAGTTTGTTGTTGATGGTTGTGAGCCCGGCCAGCCTTCGGTGTCTGCGCGTCAGTTGCCTGCAAATCCTGAGATCAAGACGCGTTGGGCAAATGGTGTCAGTCCTTTTGCATCGGAAAAATTTCAAGGGGTTTGAGTCATGCAAATCAGTAAAAAAGAAAAAGCCGAGCTCATAAAGATATACATCGATGGCGTCCGCAAACAGGATGCCGCAGAGGATCGTCTGGCTGAGGCTTTCTCGGCCCTCTGCTCTGAAAACATGTTGATGGGCGTTGCTTCACCGGTTTCGGGTGCACTCGATTCTGTGCTGCGCAAGGTGATTGGTGAATTCGATTTCGATTGGGTGAGTTGGTATATCTATGAAGCTGACTTCGGAACCAAAGACTTTGAGTTCACCATCGATCACAAGCCTTACTTGGTCAACAAAATTAGTCTTGATGAATTTCTTGAGCTTGTGATGGAGGGGGATTGAGCGTGTCTTTTAAAAAATTCAATATTTATCTGCTCGTTGTCGTTGTTGAGGCAATCATCTTGGGTTTTGTCATTCCCAAGATGATTTCAGCAAAGAGCGATTGGGTGGTTGTGGCTGGTTTTGGCTTGTTGGGTCTGAATGTCCTGATGGCGCTGAATTTTCTTTTTTTCAAATACCTTGCGTATGCGACAAAAGACTTGTTACCGCCTGAGGTGACGCCTCAAGAGGTTCGTGAGCAAACCAAATCCGAATGATTTTCAAAGAGAGGTAAAAAAATGAGTTCATTGAATGCCAAAGGCAAATTTCTGATTGTTTTCTTGTTGGCTGTTGTGCTGGCTGGAATTTTCCTTATCAGTGCGCGGACCAGTGTTCCTGCTGGCTATGTTGGGGTGCGCTTTGATTTGTATGGCGGAGAAAAAGGGGTTCAAAGTGAGGTGGTTGGACCCGGTCGCTACTACTTGACGCCCAATGAGGAGATGTACCTTTTTCCGACCTTCACGCAGAACTTCACTTGGACCACCACCAGTGGTGTCAAGGGTGCTGAAAACGAGTCCATCTCTTTTCAGGACAAAGAAGGCATTGTGATCAATGCCGATGTGGGCATCTCTTACGCAGTGGCTGCCGACAAGGTTTCTGTGATCTTCCAAAAGTACCGCAAGGGTGTTTCTGAAATCACGGATGTGTACCTTCGCAACATGGTGCTCGATGCCATCAATGCTGAGGCCAGCAAGATGGATGTTGCTGAGATTTATGGCTCTGGCAAAGAGGATCTGATGGGCCGTGTCATCAAGCGAGTCAAGGATCAGGTTGGCGACATCGGTATAGTTGTGGAGAAGATTTACTGGATTGGCGCTCATCGTCTGCCGCCTCAAATCACCAATGCCATCAACGCCAAGATTGAGGCGACTCAGAAGGCTCAGCAGCGTGAAAACGAGCTGCAGACGGCTAAGGCGCAGGCAGACATTGAGCGTGAGAAGGCACGTGGCGAGGCGGATGCCAAGATCATCGACGCAGAGGCCAGTGCCAAGGCTAACCGAATGATTGCCGAGTCCATCAGTGACCGTCTCAATGAGTATCGAAAGATCGACAAGTGGGATGGCAAGATGCCGCAGTGGTCTGGTCAGGCGACTCCTCTCATCAATCTCAAGTGATGGGTACTGTCATGCGCTGCATGTCGAAACAGGCGGTGAGGCTCCAGCGGGGCCTTACCCTGATTGAGCTCATGATTGTTTTGTCTATCTTGGGCATTCTGATGTCCATTGCCATGCCAATCATGAGGGATTTGTTGATGGCGGGCCCTGCACCTGCGTCGGGGACTTTTGGCGCAGCGGCTCAAAGGATGGTGAATGTGCTGCCTGCAGGTTCAGCGAATTCATCTGCGGAGTCTTCGTCTGGATCGGGGCGTGTCTGCATCAATGGCGCTGTTTACGCATCGGCATCGGGTCGAGCGCCTGTGCAGGTCTTCGATGCGAGTGGTCTGGCTATTGAATGCAAGTAAGGGTTTATGAAAAAAAATGTGAAATTCCTGTTTGGTGTCTTGATGATGTGGGTCTCTTGCTTGGTGTTGGCTCAGCCTGCGCCGGCTCTGGAGTCCATTGAGAAGCTGGATTTGCCGCGCTATCTGGGGCGTTGGTACGAGATTTCTCGTTACCCCAATAGCTTCCAGCGTCAATGCGTTGCTGACTCGGTGGCACAGTACTCACTGCTTCCTGATGGGGATGTTCAGGTTGATAACCGCTGCGCTAGGGCATCTGGCGAGACTCAGTCTGCTGTGGGGCGCGCGTACCGTGTGGGTGGTGAGGGTTCGGCCAAGCTGAAGGTTCGCTTTGCCCCGCAGTGGCTTTCGTTCTTGCCCTTTGTCTGGGGTGACTATTGGGTTGTGGACCTTGATGATGCGTACGAGCTGGTGGCTGTGAGTGAGCCCAAGCGGGAGTACTTGTGGGTGCTCTCGCGTGCCCCCAAAGTTGATGGGGCGCGTTATGCCGCTTTGCTGTCTCGACTTGCGGTCAAAGGCTTTGATGTCGAGCGTCTGGTTCTGACGCCGCAGCGCGGCTCTTTGTCTGGTCGATGAGTTTGTTTGGCACGGAGAGTTGCTGATGCGTGAGCGGATAGATGAGGCTTCGGCCGGCCTTGCTGCGATGGTGGACGCCAAGCTGGTTTGGCTGGTCATTTTTTTGATGGCGTTTAGCGTCGTCATGGTTTTTTCCGCCTCTGTTGCGCTTCCGGATAGCCCGAAGTACGCCAACTACAGTCAGTTCCACTTTGTCGTTCGTCACGCCATTTCGATTGTGACGGGTGCTGTTTTGGCGCTGTTGGTATTTCAGGTGCCGATTGCAGTTTGGCAGCGCTTGTCGGTGCCCATTTTCATGCTTGCGCTGCTGGCATTGGTTTTGGTTCTTGTCCCTTTCATAGGCAAGGGTGTCAATGGCGCGCGGCGATGGATACCGCTTGGCGTTGTGAATTTTCAGCCCTCTGAGTTTGTGAAAGTGGCGGCCATTTTGTATGCCTCTGGCTACATGGTGCGCCGCATGGAGGTCAGGGAGCGTTTTTTCCGCGCTGTATTGCCCATGCTTGCGGCGGTCATGGTGGTTGGAGGTCTGTTGCTGCTTGAGCCCGACATGGGGGCTTTCATTGTGATTTCCGCGACCGCTTTGGGGATTTTATTTTTGGGTGGCGTCAATGCCACCATGTTTTTCTCTATTTCTGCTGGTTTGGTGAGTATTTTGGCCATCATGATCGCCAGCTCGCCTTGGCGAAGAGAGCGTTTTTTGGCCTACCTAGACCCTTGGGATATGGGGCATGCGCTTGATAAAGGGTATCAGCTGTCGCATTCGCTGATTGCTTTCGGCCGTGGTCAGTTCTTTGGCGTCGGTCTGGGCGCCAGCGTGGAAAAACTGCACTGGCTGCCCGAGGCGCATACCGATTTCATCTTGGCCATCATTGGCGAGGAGTTGGGTCTGCTGGGGGTGGTTGTGTTGATTTTGGCCATGCTCTGGATGATTCGTCGAATCATTCTGATTGGCCGAGATGCTGTGGCCATGGACCAGATATTTGCTGGTCTTGTGGCGCAGGGGGTTGGGCTTTGGATTGGTGTGCAGTCGCTTATCAACATGGGCGTCAATCTTGGTGCGTTGCCCACCAAGGGGTTGACCTTGCCATTCATGAGCTACGGTGGCTCGGCCATCATGATGAATCTTGTGGCGGTTGCTCTTGTGCTCAGGGTCGACTATGAGAACCGAGTTCGCGCAAGGGGTGGTCGAGAGGCGTATCGACGCACCCCTGCGTGGTGAGCGTCAGGTGTTGGCGGCCAGACTGGCTTGCTTGTGGCGCTCGACCATCTCCTGCATCACATGATTGACCAGCTCGTTGAGTGTCATGTCCTTTTGGTGGGCTTGGGTGTAGAGCTCCAGCAAGACGTCTTCTGAGAGGTCAAGCTGGGTGTCTACGAGGTCTTTTCCGTCTGCGTGACTCATGTGCTCGAGCAGTGCCAGCGCCTCGTGGGTGCTGTGCACGCGGCGCGCCCCTTGGGTGCCTTCGTTGCTCGTCTGTGGCTTTTCCGGGAATTGTGAGTCGCGCCACACCCAAGTGGCGGGGGAGTTAGCGTCTGGGTGGACGCGAATTTCCAGCGTAACGCGGGAGGCTTGACTGAAGGTGCAGTGCACCTTTCCACCGCACAGGCTGAGGGTTCTGGTCTTGCCGCTCTTGAATGGCTCCGCACCAGCGGCGCCTTCGTCGATTTCGTAATTACAGGCACGTAGAACTTGATTGAGTTGCATGATGACTCCTTTAATTTGGATTGAATTTTGACATCAAAAGGCTATTTAGTCTTCTACGATTGTTCGTACTGTGATGAATTTGCCCCCTTTGGGTGTGTCGATTATTTGGAACCATGATGGGGTGAATTGACCTTCTTGTGCTGCCTCGAAGGGGGTTTTTCCGTACCGGTCCTTGGCGTGCGGGTCAGCGCCATAGCTGAGCAGGAGATCCACGCTTTCAATGTCATTCGCCTTGCAGGCTCTGTGCAGGGGGGTCCTAAGCTCTTCGTCGGCCAGATTGGCGTCTGCTCCATGGTTGAGGAGGATTTGGAGCACTTTGGAGCCGCCTTTTTGGCTGCTTGCAAAGGAGGTTGGGGTGGTTCCCCATGCGTCTTGGGCGTTGGGGTTGGCTCCAAGTCTCAAGAGGGTGGCGACGCTTTGTTCTTGCAGGGCTCTGCAGGCGTGCATCAGCGGTGTTCTGGTGAAGCTGTCGATGGATTCAAGGGGGATGGTGGCCGCTAATTCTGTGATTTTTTCAATGTCGCCTGATTCCCCGGCAATATGCAGGGGTGTTTTGTTGAGTTTTTTAGCCATTGGGTGCTCCTTTGTGTCATTTGCGCGCCAAATTGAACGCGTGCGTCACAATGAATCGTCCATTTGCTGCTGGTTTTAATATTTGGTTTATTGATTTTTTTGTTTTTTTTCTTTGTTTTTCTCGAAAATCAAGGCTACAATAAGCCGTGTAACAAACCTTTCCAACACGATAACAAGATGAAGATTTCTGCCCAAAACGAGAAAGCAATACGCTCGCTGCTTGAGATGGTTCGCTCGGGGGACCTTGAGCAGCTCGCCAGCCAGCGTTCTAAGGCGTTGGCCTCATTGGCGCTGGAGGGCTTGTCTGGTGTGGAGATTCCGTCGCCCATGGGCTCGCGCACCGTGGCGCCGCTCATCACGGACGATGAGCGAGATGCGCTCATGGATATTTTTATGCCTGCACCCTCACCCGCAAAGGGCGCCGCCCGTCTGGGTATGTGAGCTCGACCATCATTTTTCACTTAATTTATGCGAACGACTCTTGTTGGCTTGATGGCCATGCTTGCCTTTGTGGCTTTTGGGGTGGCAGCTTGCCATGACATGCCTGTGCGTGAAGCGCAAGGTGTGGATTTGATGGAGCCTCAGCGCTAAGGCCAATGGTACGCACTGCGGGCTTGTCCAATTATTCTGATGTGCACTACACGGGTGATGCTGTGGCCCGTGCTGTGGTTGAGCACTTTTCGCCCAGCGGTCGTTGCATGGAGCCCTTTGCGGGTGAGGGTGCCTTTTTGCGGGCCATGCCTTCGGATTCTTTATGGTGTGAGATAGCAAAGGGACGCGATTTCTTTAATTTTCAGGAGCCTCTTGACTGGATTGTCACCAACCCGCCGTTTTCCATCCTGACGCGGGTGTTCGAGCACTCCTTTTCGATTGCGCAAAATTGCGTCTTCGTGATTCCTATTTCGAAATACTGGAGCTCGGCGCCGCGCTTGCAGCTGGCCCGTTCCTATGGCGGTCTGGCCAAAGTCCTGCACCTCGGCACGGGCCGTCAGATCGGCTTTGATATCGGCTTTCCCTTTGCGGCCATGCACTTTCGTGCTGGATACAGGGGGCCGATTGAGCAGGCGTGGCTATCAGAGGATGATGTCTGATGCCGACAGGCTGGCTACGCCGGTGAGCTTGATGGCGAACTCGGCGGCCAAGTCTGCATCGGTACTTCCAAACAGCTTTCCCGATTCAAACCACAATGCGCCATTGGCGTTGTCTTTGGTGAGTGTGGCCTTGGTGATGAAGGAGAAGCTGTCGTTGAGTGCGAAACCTGTTTTCGCATCGATGGCTGAGAGGTCAAGCTTGTCTTGGCCGCTGGTGAAGTCGGTAATGACTTCAACGCCGACGCCGATTTCACCGATGTTGAGGAATACGAAGGAGTCGTTGCCGTTGCTGCCGCTCATCTGATCGGCGCCTGCGCCGCCGACGAGGGTGTCGTTGCCATCGCCGCCGATGAGCGTGTCGTTGCCGTTGCCGCCGCTGAGCTTGTTGTCAAGGCTGTCGCCTGTGAGTTTGTCGGAGAAGCTGGAGCCGGTGATGTTTTCAAAGTTGATGAGGGTATCGCGTCCACCGCCAATAGTGCTTTGGATGCCAGAGATGGCAAGAGATACGCGCACGCCTGATGGAGCGTTGTCGTAGCTGACGGTGTCGACGCCGGAGCTACCGTCCAGCACGTTGGAGCGCGAGTCTCCGGATATGGTGTCGTCGTAAGCGCTTCCGATGAGGTTCTCGATGTTAAAGAGGGTGTCGATGCCGTCACCGCCGGTTTGCTGGGCGCCGTAGTTGGAGGTCGACACTTTGATTGCGGCTGCGGCGTTGGCGTAGGAGACGGTGTCGATGCCGCCGCCTCCATTGATGGAGTTGTTGCCAGCGTTGCCTTCTAGGGTGTCGTCGTACTTGCTGCCAAAGAGGTTTTCGATGTTGCTCAGTGTGTCGTTGCCGGCGCCGCTGGCGGTGCCTAAACGCAGTGATGCTGTGACTGCGCCTCCGGAGAGGGCGTAGCTGGCCGTGTCTATGCCAGCACCCCCGTCAATGGTGTCGTTTCCGGACAGGCCTTCGATGGTGTTGTCGCTTGCGTTGCCTGTTAAAGCATCATCGTGGTTGCTGCCGGTGATGTTTTCGATATTAACAAGGGTATCGCTTCCTGCGCTGTTGGTGTTTTGAGCTCCGGTATTGGTCAAGGAAACCGTGACTGCGGCATTTGTATTTTCGTAGCTGACGGTATCTATGCCCGAGCCGCCGTCGATGGTGTTGTCCGCTGAATTTCCCTCGAGTGTGTCCGCAAAGCGGGAGCCGGTGATGTTTTCTATGTTTCGGAAGCTGTCTCGGCCATCCCCTCCTGTGCTGAGGTTTTGTGTCAGGCTAGCTACAACGGCAGTTGCGGAAGATATGTAGCTGACAGTGTCTGTGCCGCTGCCGCCGTCAATGATTTCTGAATTTTTGCCGCTAACGATAGTGTCGTTTCCTGCTCCGCTGACGATGTTCTCGATACCGGTGAGCGTGTCTGTGCCGCTGCCACCTGACACGATGCCAGCGCTAAGGTCTACGACGAGGCTGCTGTTTACGCCGGAGTAGTCCACTGTATCTTTTCCTGATGAACCATTGATGTGGACGCCATCAGCGGCTGCGTGAATGGTGTCGCTGTACAGCGAGCCCACGAAGCGCTCGAAACCTTGGCTGGTGTCTGCGATAAAGTCGGCTGAGCCGATGAAGAAGCTGTAGCTTAGAGTGTCAATTCCTGCGCCGCCAGCATAGGTGCTTGGCGAAGAGGGGGTGTCATAGTTGTGGTACTCGTGAACGAAGACGGTGTCATTGCCGTCTCCTGCATCAACTTGGTTGCTGCCAGAGCCAGCGTAGATGATGTCATCGCCTGCGCCGCCGGTGATGATGTCATCGCCAAGGCCGGCAAAAATAATGTCATTGCCATCGCCGCCATCGATGGTGTCATTGCTCGTTGATGTCAGCTTGAAAATAGAATCTTTTGCCGCTGTTCCCTGAATAGTTGCCATGACCGCTCCTTTCTGTCTAATTGACAGAATAATCGATTCTGGCGATTTTGGTATTAACAGTTGATTTTTAATTGAGAACCAGATTGCGATTTGGTATTCTGTTGATGGGGGTGATATGTCCGATACAGATATTTATTCACAATCGCCAGCGACAAGGGAGCTGCTGCATTTGGTTGGGCAGCACGATAGCCGTATTTTTACGGCGGATAAGGTGTCTCGTTGCTTGGCTAATGGTGCCGATCCGAATTTCAGGTGGTCGCGCACGGGCGTTTCTGCCTTGCATTACGCCTGTCTTTGCATTGCGCCGGACATTGTCGACATGCTGCTGCAGGCTGGTGGTGATGTCCATGCGCTCGATGATTTTGGAAGAACCCCGCTGGCTTGTGTTGTGGAGGTCTCGCCCAAGGCGCAGTGGGTTTCGCGTCAGGTGCATTGTGTGCGCTCCTTGGTGGAGCATGGCGCCGATGTGTCTTGGGCCAAGCAAGACTTTTCAGGCGACACGGTGCTGCACATCGCCTCGGAGTATGCGTCGGCGCAGGCGGTTCGGTTGTTGTTGAGCTTTGGCGCAGACCCTGTTGCGAGAAACAAAGAGGGTCGAACGCCTCTTAGCCGGGCTGTTCAGAGAACCAATACCTTGGAGCCTGCCTTGGTCTTGCTCGAGGCCAGAGGGATTGGGCCCGATGATCCGATCCCCGGCTTTGGCGGCAAGACCGTTGGTCAGGTGTGCCGCTCGCAGCCCGAACTGCTTGATGAAATTGAGCGGTGGAGGGTTCGGCTCAGGGCTCAAGGCGCCGCTTTGGATATTGAGCGGCAGTTTGGTGATGGGTCTGATGAGATGAAAGTCGTTCGCAAATTGGGATGCTCTATTTGAATTAATTCATTCTCGAGCGGCATTTGGTTGATGGTCATAGAATGAAATGACAAAACCAAATGGGGGGATTTATGTTCAAAAGAATTGCGATATTGGCTCTTGTTTCGCTGGCTGCAGTTTCTGCTTCGGCTCAGCAGCAAGGGCAGGGGCCCGATGTGTCCGGTATGAAGCAATCCATCTTGCAGCACATCCAGCAGCGTATGCAGGTGCTGCAGCAGGCGGCTTCGTGCGTCAGTGGGGCTTCATCGCACGATCAGCTTCGTGCTTGCCACGACACTGAGAAGGCATCCATGGAGCAGCTGCGTGCGCAGCATGAGGCCTCTCGGGGGCAACACGGTCAGCAAGGGATGCAAGGGCAGGGCGGCTCCCAGATGATGGGCGCAATGCAGGGGCAAGGAGGCTATCAGGGCGGCATGCAGCAGGGCATGATGCCTCAGGGTGGACCCGGATCGCAAATGCAAGGGCAAGGGCCTCAAGTTATGGGTGGCATGCAGGGGCAGGGCGGCCGTGGTCCGCAGATGGGCCCCGGCATGCAAGGTGGCCCTCAGGGCTACCGTCCGCAAGGAGGGTTGACGATGCGTGATCAACGCACGGCCCGACCCGGCGGTCCTCAGCCTCAGTGAGGCTGGGCCCGGCTCAGACTTCGATCACCAATGCGGGGTTGAAGTCTGGATTGAGCTCGATGGGGTGGTATCCGCGTGGGTTGCAGACCACGCGCGTTTGACCAATCATGTAATCGAAGCTGTCGTGCGTGTGCCCGTGCACCCACAGATCCACGCCGCCCATAAGCATTTCCAAATGGCTGGCGTAGCAGGCATTGAGGTGTGATGGCGATTGTTTATATCGCTCGTGAATGGACAGGCTGCTGGGCGCGTGGTGAGTCACCACCACGGTGCGGCCATCAAAGGGCTGGGCCAGCTGCGTCTGCAAAAAGTGCTTCGAGTGTGCGTGTCTTGCGGCCAGCTGGTAAGGGCGGACTTTGCGGAACTGCTCATCCCGAATCTTGCGAAAGTCATTCATGGTCTGCTGAGCGTCCCATTGGGCCAAGGGGAAGTTGCCGGTCAGGTGGTAGTCGGTCCAAAGGGTGCAGCCCAGAAACCGAACGCCATCGATGACGACGGCGTTGTCGCTGAGCAGGTGAATTTGACTGCCTTGGGCAGCTTTCAGCATTTTTTGCCAAGTTTTTCCAAGGCTGCCGCCGTAGAACTCGTGGTTGCCGGCGATTTGAATGACGGGCTTGTCTTTGAAGGTGTTCAGGCTCCACTGCACGGCCCGCTCGCGAACGCCAATGTCGCCGGCCAAGATGACGACATCCGCGTCGGTTGGTGGCGGTGTGAGCGTTTCAAATTCGGTGTGCAGGTCAGAGAGAATGTGTAGCTTCATAAGTGTGGTGTATTATCCATGCACGATTTATAAATGCAAGCCATTCTTGACTGTATCGTCTTGAGATTCACATAATGAAAAACTACCCGTTGCATCGGGTCTGAGGTCACTATGGATAGCGAAAAGAAAATGATTGCCACAAAGGATTTGAGTGGCCCTGTTTTGTCTTGGTATGCGGCTCGTTTGGTGGGGCATGACCCTGTTTTTCGAGTCACGGGGCAGCTGGTTGAGGCTGTCTATCGAATGGGTGAGCGAGAGCAGGTTTTTGATCCGGATTTGAATGGCGCGGATGCTATGCGGCTCATTGAGATCCATCGCATCCAGATTGCGACGGTTGGCGCGGGCTGGTGCGCCTACCCCATGGGGCAGACTTATGTTGATAGTGTGCAGGCCCACTATCACAAGAACATTGGCGTGGCGGTGGCTCGCTGTGTGGTGGCGTGCAAGCTGGGGGCTGAGGTGGCTTACCCTGTGGAGCTCGACGAGGCGCTTGCGGATGCTGCTCGGTCCAAGCCGTTGAATCGTGAGGCGAGCTGGGGTGTTCAATGGGAAAAATTCCCATCCTTTGAGCCGTCCCACAAGAGCTCTGGAATGTCGATTTGATGTGGCTGGTGCTCTGGCGATGAGTCTGTACCAAGATATCTGTCAGGCCATTGAGTTGCGTGATGCGCAGCTCTTGTCCCGGTTGCTTGAGGGTATTGAGCTCTCGCAAGCCCTTGTGCAAACCCTGACTCGACAGCTTAAGCCGGCCATCAGGAACAGGTCTTTTGATGTCGCGCGAGTTTTGTTGGAAAACGGGGCGGATGTCAATTCTTCTGGCGCCATGACCCCTGTGCTGTACGGCGCTGTTGAATCAGGTCACCAAGATGCAGTTTTGTTTGCGATGTCTGCAGGGGCTGCGTTGGACGCTGTGCATGGTGTCACGGGAAACACGGCCTTGCATTTGGCGGCATCGAGTGGCGAGGTGGATATTGTTCGGATTTTGCTCAACGGTGGAGTCAATCCGAATCTGGTGAGTTTTTCCGGCTCGACGCCATTGTCTTTGGCCTGCGTCAGTGGTGATGATGAGGTGGTGGAGTTGCTGCTTGCTGCGGGCGCAGACCCCAATCTTTTCGGGGGTAATGCGTCCAGTGCTTTGTACCTTGTGGCACCTTACCCGGACTTGGTTGAGCGACTTCTGGAGGTGGGGGCTGACCCGTCGTATGTGCATCCGCTCAATGGATTGAGCGTTTTGCATGCGGCGGCTAGGGCTGGTAACGATGAGTCAATCGCCTTGCTGGTTGAAAGAGGCGTGGATGTTGATATCAAGGACAACGCTGGCAGGACTCCCTTGTTTTTTGCCGCTTCCGAGACCCAATCCGGTGCTGCCGCAAGCAAGGTGTTTGACGCTCTTTTGGCGGCCGGCGCTGACCCTTGGGTCGGTTGTGTTGGGACCTCTGGCGAGACGCTTTCCAGTCGCAGGAAAATCAATGTACTGGATGAGATCCTTGCGCATCGAACGCTGCCTTTTAGCTTGCACATGGCTTTGTCTGTGTACAGGCGCGAGGGATGGGATTCCAAGTTCAAGTACGGCGGAAAAACGCTCAAGCAGTGGTTTGTTAACCACCCAAGCAAGCACCTCATTTCAGGTCTTGTTTCGCATGAGGTTGCCCAGCGCATTGAGTCTGAGTTTTCGGATTCTCCACCTCCTTCCGTGTCCTTGGTGAATTCGTCTCGCAGGGGGTTGTCGCTGTGACCAATCAAGAGCCTTTGGCTAGGGAATTGTTGTCTGCAATTGCTGTTGGAGATGATGAAAAGCTTGCGCGCATTTTGCGTTCGTCTCACCCTGAAAAGTTGTTCTTGCGTCAAGATGGCCCCAATCGCTTGGGGGCTTTGGCTTTGGCGGTTGAGTTCTCGCGCGCATCGATGGTTTCTTCTTTGTTGAATGCTGGCGCGCATCCAGATGGTCTTGACCCTGTGTGGGGCGTTGGAACTCCGCTGGCATACTGTGCCAGTCCCTTATATGTGGCCGCCTCTCGCGGTGATGGGGATTGTGCGCAGCTTCTCATCGATGCTGGGGCATCGGTTTCTACCGTTCCCGTGGCTTGTTACTCGGGAGATTCTTGGTTGTTCCCTGCCTTCGCGGCGGTCAAGAATGACCATCCGGATGTGTTGGATTTGCTCCTTAAGGCCGGCGCCGACCCGAACTTGGTGGGCGTTGGTGAGTTGTGTGATAACAGTAATGTCTTGCTCAATGTCGCGCTTGGCCAGTCTGCAAGCGCGGATGTGGTCAAGTTGTTGTTGCGGGCTGGAGCAAGTGTCTTTTGTGTCGATCATGAGTCTGCCGCAACCTCTTTCATGCTTGCTGCGAAAGCCCGTAGCGCCAATGTCATGTCGATGCTCATCAGGGCTGCCCGCCTGCAGCTGGGCGATACCTTGTTGGGTGGCACCTTGGTGGACTTGCTTGACGCCCAAGACAGGGGCGGTCGCACGGCACTGCATTGGGCGGTCAATGAGCGCTCTGATGAGTGTGTGAAGTTGCTGGTTGCTGCGGGTGCTTCGTTCGACATCCCGGATGACAACGGTTTCGTGTCCACGAGGCTGCCTCATGCTGAGCTTTTAAGGACGCTCGCTTCCGAGAGGGTCTTGTCGGATGTGTTTTCTCAGCCGTCGGCTCCATCCAGTGGTTTCACTGGCCGCCGAGGCTTAAGTATTTGAAGGGTGCATATGGCTTTGAAGAAGACGGATTTGGCGGTTTCTTGGGAGTTGCTCACCGCCTGCGAGAAGAACAGGATTGATGATGTTCGTCGCTTGATTTCGGCCGGCAGCAATGTCAATGCTGTTCACATGCCAAAAGGCAGCTTGCTGGATGTGGCTGCGAGGCTGGACCACGACCGGGTGGTCGAAATGCTACTGGCCGCCGGCGCTCGTCCGCATGCACCTCAGGCTGGCGCCAAGACGGCTTTGATGCACGCCTGTGAGGGTGGTTGCGATCAAACGGTTGAGGTGCTTGTTCAGTGGTACCTGAAGACTGCAAAGAGGGAGGGTGTTGATCTCCTCAATGAAGAACACCTTGATGGCAAGTCATTGGTTCATGTCTTGTTGCGCGGTGGGTATGAGCATCATGCCATTGCCGTTCTAAAGGCTGGCGCGGACCCTTACAAGCGAGATGACTGGTCTGAGTGCGCGATTGACATTTGCGCAGCCAATTGCCTCATGGAAGTCTTGGATTACATGGTCAGGGCCGGGGTTGATCTGTCTTTTGCAGAGCAGGGGTATTCTGCTTTGCACATCGCGGCCGTGAAAAACCGTTTGGAATCCATTCGATTCATGGTCGAGAACGGTGCTTCGACTTCCATCTACTACGATGTTGCTCCCAATGGCGGCATTCCCGGATTGGAGAAGGTGTGGGAGAGTGCTGTTGAGCGATACCACGGTGTCACTCCCATTTTGTCGGCGCTCAACGCGGGCTCTGTTGAGGCCTTTCTCTACTTCAACGAGCTCGAGGGAAGGGGGGTGAGTGACCTGTTCTTGGGGCGTGACTTGCTGGAGTTGTTTGAGGGCAACGAAAGGGCTCGTCAGTTAATCATCTCCAAAAGAACCCAGTTGGGGGTGATGGATGCCCTGTTTTCGGGAAATGTTGTCGAGTCGGAGGATTCCGCCATGGCGCGTCTGCGTCGCTCCACAAGTTTGGGGCTTTGAATCGCCCAAGTCGATGATTTTAAATGATTTTCCCAGTAAATCGGGAAAACTGTGATTTACTGGGAAAAGCGGTCGCCAAGGGGCATTTGCCTCTTGACCATGAGTGTCATGATGGTATCCGCACTGAGGCTGAATGCCTTGTTTCGCTTGGCCTTTTGGGCAACCATGAAGTTGCCGCCCTTGTCTTCGAAGATTAAGCCGAAGCCTTGTGGAATTTCTGTTGGGCTGAGCATCCCGTTCGGGCAGCAGTAGTAGACAGCTTGCGCCAGTTCTGTGTAGGCGAGGCGTTTTTCTGGTTTTGCGATGTCGGCAAGGAAGTCGGCGCGCGAAACCTTCACTTCGTAGATGGCGGGCTCTGCTTTCTGCGCCTTCAGTGTCGGCTTGCAGGCGAAGACGTCGGGCCTGACAACTCCCCAGCTGCGACTGCTGTAGTCGCTGCAGGGGTTTTGAAATTCGACATTCTCCCAAGTCCATAGCCCCTTGGCTTGCAGGTGTGCAGCAAGGCGCTCGGCCAAGTGGTGGTGGCCCACTTGGGTCTTGATGGTCGCTTGGCGTTTTTCGCTCAGGTGGATGATTCCCTGCTGTGTGACTTTCACCTGCGGTCCGCTGCTGTGGGCGCTGGTGCTTAAGATCTCGATGAAGCCGTGCACGAGCAAGTCCAGCTCAATGCCTGTGAGCTCCATCAGGTGGGCTGGGCGTCCGAGACTCCAGAGCTTTCGCAGGCGAGAAGTGTGCGTTGCGCCAAGTTTTGGCATGTTGCTCACAGGCAGGGCGCAGCCGATGGCTGAGCTTTGTGTGAGCGTATCGCGCAGGGTTTCGCCCGAGGCTTGCATGCTTATTTTTGCGTGCTTCCGAAGCCGCCGGTGCCGCGTTCGGTGCTGCCAATTTCATCAACGCTAACCACCATGATGGTGGCTTGGTGCACGGGATTGAATTCACCTTGAGCAATGCGCTCGCCGGGCTTGACGGTGTAGGGATCGGTGCCAGCATTCTCCAGCGAGACCATGATTTCGCCACGGTAGTCGCTGTCGATTTTGCCGACGCAGTTGCCAAGGCGTACGCGGTTTTTGAACCAGTGGCCACTGCGTCCCACCAGATCCAGACGCCAGCCCGGTTCAATTTCTGCAATCAGGCCTGTGCGAATGGGCTTGGCTTCGCCCGGTGCAATCGTGATGCCTTGAGGGTCATCAATGACGGCGTGCAAATCAAAGCAGCCTGCGCCCGGCGTCATGTATTTTGGAACTTGGGCTTGGGGGTGATTGAGTGCGAATTTCACGAGCATGGGATGATTTCCTTTGTTTAAAAGTTTTGGATTTTAGGTGTGTTCCTTTTGGCTTGATTTCAAGCCTTTGCGCCTAGACTGCGGAGGAAGTCGCTGAGATGAACGCCTTTGTCGCGGTGCAGGTGAAAGCTTTGCATGCCATAGTCTTGGGGGCCTTTGACATCGGCTTTAAGGCTGTCGCCTACGAACATAATGTCTTTGGGGCGGCACTCAAGCGCCTTGCAGACTTTGTCGTAGATGAGGGGTTCGGGCTTTCTGTAGCCGACCTCGTAGCTCAGGATGTAGGCATCCATGTTGGGTAGCAGCTCTTTGACTCGCGCTCCATAGTCATGCGCAAGGTTGCTGCAAAGCCCAATGGTGGCGCCTTGGGCTCTGAGTTGCTTGAGTGCTGTGTCAACATCCTCAAAGAGGCCCATATTCTGGTGCTCGAGCTCAAGCTCGCACTTGAGGCTCTCGTACATGCCGGCTTGGCCAAGCTCCTCGCAAAATGCTTTGAGTGGCTTGTTTTGGGTCATGAATTCGCGGTGCAGGTTGCTCAGCGACTTCTTGTTCAGTCGGGCATAGGGATTGGTTCTGTTGGTGGCTCGAATGAGCGTACCGAACGCATCGAACACGACAATCATGGGCTCAGCTTCCTGCTCTTTTTGGAGGGTGATTGACTGGCGTTGCTTTTCTCGCCGTCGATTTCTGGATGCTCGTCTTTGACGGCGGCATCCATAGGCATCAGTGTTTTGCTGGCTGCCCGCAGGTTTCTGACGCGATCGAGCTCGGCGGTGCTGTGAGGCGTTCCGCCGGCATTGATGTCAAGGTAGTGAGAGAGCAAATCGAACTTGCGCTCAAAGTTGTGAATGGCCACGCGAAAGCGGTATTTCGATCGGATGGAGAATGAGCTGCCGTCCAAGTCGTCAACGTGCAGCCCGAAGGGCTTGACTTCGCCAGCGAGAAACTTTGTGACTGCCGTGATGCGTTGGAGTCCATCAATGCACTGAAAACCGCGTGGCAGCTCGCCCTTGTAGTTGGAGTTGTCCCAGTTGGGGCAGTTGAATTGAACCAAAAAGCCCGAGGAGCTCACTACGCCGCGCAAGATGTTTTCGATGAAGTGCTTTTGTTGCTCTGGAGTCCAGACATGTCCTCTTTGGAAGTCTGGGTTGAAATCCAGACCGCCATAGTCGTTGCCCATGTCTTGCATTTGTTTGGAGAACCATCGCCAGTCCATGTCCACTTCATAGGCGGCGCTGCGCAAGGGCTTGATGATGGAAGCCAGCTGTTGTGTTTTGTCTTCGTATTTCTGCCGCGCGGCCTTGGCTTCGACGGCTTGTTTGGCGTAGTCCGGTTTTTGATCGTCGTCCATGGTTTTTCCTGTGTTTATGCTTCGAACTGAGTTGAACTGATTTTTCTGGCTTGGTCAAACAAACTCTGGGGAGGGTTGCTTAGCATTGGCTTGCTTTTTGGGTGTTCCTTGGATTTAAACTGATGGCTTTGCGCGTTTTGGCTGCCACTCGACTGGCCTGACTTGCATGAAGCCTTGTCCGCTTGGAATGAACCAGCCGCGAAAATAGGGTTGGTCTTCGCCGCCGCCGTAGGCGTAGTGCATGTCCTCGAAAATCTCGCCTTTCTCGCCACGGCCGCGAACTTCCATGATGGGGCTGCCCTCCGAGGGCGCGTTGCTCATGGGGTCCCAGCGCCCGTCTCGCCATTCAATGGCTTCTGACCAGTGCGGTTTCAGTGGTGGGTTGTGGACATTGATGGGGTCAATTTTGATGGTCATGATGCTGGCGTGCTGAGGCTAATTGGCCACATCGCTGAGTGGCTGTCGTCTTCTGAATCGCATCCTCGACCGATGCCGAGAGCGGTGGCGATTTGAGTGCTCAGCTCCTGAGCTGCCGAAGACTCTGATGCGTGCTCGAGGTCGATGGAGGTGTCGTCTGGTCGTGCGGATTTGTAGAGGTATCCCAAGGGATTTCGAACCAGTCCGCAGGAGGCTTTTCCATCCCTTTGTTCAAGTGCCACGCACGGGCCTTGTGAGCACTGCAGGAACTCCACAGCCAATGCGCAGGGCTCGGTCGTGCAGCAGTATCCGCATCCGTTGCAGGGCTGACCGAAGCTTGGCTTGCTTGGGAGATTCATTGTTTCTTGCCTGCCTTGTTGCTTGGCTCGAGCTTGGTGTTTTGGGGAGTTGGGCCCTGCATCAGGGTGCCAATAACGCGCGAGAGGGTTCCCTTGCAAACGTCGTCAAATCCGGGGCCGCCGGGGTTGGTGTCCTCGTCGATGCCCATGAGCTCGTGGGCCTGAGACTTGGCCCATCGCTTGGTGAGATCTGCATCCATGCTGGCGGCGATGGATTCGATGAAATCGGCGGCTTTGACGGCATTCTGGGCGTGCTCCCAGTTGATGGTCTCTTCGGGGCGCATGTCTGCGCTCTGGGCGACCTCCATGTGGTGCTTGGCATCTTGACGCAGTGCGGCGGCAAGCTCAAGTGCTTGGGTTGTTTGAGGCTTCATTGGCGTCATCATGCTTGAGCGAGTGGGTGTTCGCGCGGCACGGTGAAGCCAGCTGCGCGGGCGTGTCCTCCGCCGCCAAAGAGGGCGGCAACCGTGGTGACATCAAGGCCATCGTCGTGTGAGCGCAGGCTGAATTTCCGACCGGTGGCCATGTCGTGGTAGCAAGCGGCAAATGGTTGCCCCTTGGAGAGGATGTTGCCGGCGTCGCTGGCCATGGTGTGCGGCACATTGATGGCGGGAACCGTGTAGCCGCCAATTTCCATGGTGCGCTGGCATGAGGTGATGATTTCTTGAAGGTCCTTTCGGTGCTTGCGCTCAAGAATGTCGCCGGAGGACATCAATTTGGTCATGGCAATGGTGTCTCCTGCCATGAGTTTGTCCCAGTTCTCGAAGGTGAACTCGTGTGCGAATACGGCCTTGTTGATGGGGCGTGTTCCCTCGAGCTTGAAGCGCCAGAGGTCGTAGTCTTCGATGTGGCCCAAGAGGGCGGGTCGAGGCTCGTTGGGGAACAGAAAGTCCCATGCCAGTGTGGCGCCACTTCGATTGAGGTCTGTGTAGGTTTTCAGGCCCGGCAGTCCGTGCAGGTCTTCGAGGGCGCTTTTGTGGTGATCGATGAGGGTTACGCTGCGCGCTTGCTTGAGCATTTGCTCGATGACGCTGCGCTTGTAGCTGAAATCGACGAGGTAGACTTCACGGTTCTCAATTGGTGGCGGCGCAGCATCGTATTTGGCTGCGATGTACTCAAAGTCTTCCCTGTATTTGTGCCAGAAGCACCAAGCCGCAGAGAATCCATCGGCGCAATTGCTGTGGTAGATGACCAGAGGTTTTTGGTTCATTTCAGTCGTGTATGTAAGTTGCTGTTCGCGAATATACATGAAAAAAGTTTACTTTCAAGAGTTTGGGTTCCTCTGCTTGTGAGGATTGCTTAAAAACAACATGCATTTGCCATTTTGATGCCATTTAATTGACTATACTGAGGTGTCTTTTTTGAATTTCGCTATCTCTATGGATTACTCGAAGGTGAGACGTTGGGCTCATGAAGTTGCTCCCAGATTTCAACTGCACTGGATGCTGGTTGCTCTGTCTCTGGCTTTCCCGGTGGTTGGTTTGACCATTGCGGCGCAAAAGCTTTGGTCAACTGGCATGACGGGCACTGCGGGTGGGGACTTGTTCGATGTCGATGTCGTTTTGCAGTTGCTTTGCCTTTTGGTTGTGGTTCGGCTATTTTTTTCGAGGGCCATCAAACCACTGGAGGTGGCGGCGCTGATGCTTGCGGGTGTATTGCTCAATGAGGTCGGGTTCTTCAATGTGGTGCTCCACGAATGGCTCATTTCCATGAACTTGTACCCGAGCTTTCTGGTGCATCCGCAAAAGGGGTTCGTCAATCCCAGTTATGCGCGCGTGGTCATCAGCTTTGCGATTGGGGTTGTTTATGCGGCATTTTTGCTGCGTCGCTCGTGGCGAACGATGGATCGCATGGTGGCGGGCCTGATTTTCTGGAGCGTTCTGATCACCTCGTTTTTGTTTCATTGGGTCATTGTGAAAGAGCTCTCCGTCGGATTCGAGGCTGAAAAGATTCACATGTCAGCCGTTGCGCGCTTGCCTGAAGATCAGTTTGAAATGACATGCCGACAGTCGCAGGAGGTTTGTTTGCGCTGGCGAGCGGAAGAAGAAATTCCTTCATCTGGTGATGCGCGTGTTGACCGTTTTGTGTCTTTCTTGCTCAGGAACCCGAGTGTTCATGATGTCCTTGCGAATGAGGACTCTGCCGGCTGGCTCAGTCAGCTGCCCAATGGGGATATTGCCAGTTCGCCGGAAAAGAAAATCGAGGGGTTGGGCTCATTCATCGTCTTGGTTCACAAATCTTCGTCATCCGAGTTCAGGGCGGTAGTCAATGTCAAGACATTCGACTTGCTGGACAACCATGCCACGCTCATTTACGGAATTTTGGCATTGGCGGCGCATTTCACTTGGATTTTGGGTGGTGGGTACCTTTTGTTTTGGCACAAATCCCGTTTTTCGCGCAGGACTTCCGCCGTCTCCTAGGGTTACTCCCGGATTTGGAAGTCGGCGGGCTCGCGATGTTCCGCCTTGGTTGCGTTGGCGTCATTTTGCTTTTTAATTTTCTGCAGCAAAACGATGGCGACAATTACGTCGACTACGATAAAAATCCCTATGGCAATGAGAAATGAATTGTTCATTTTTTGCTCGAATTGTCGCTATGAGCACCATTCTGCCGTAATTCTTGCAATTGCAAATCGTCTTTAATTTTGTTGACTAGAATAGCTTTAAGAATTCAAACTCAATAAACCGTCAATTGAAAGAGGCGCCAATGAACAGGTATGTGGTCTTTACTGTAGATGCCAATGATGCGCAGGGTTTGCTGGAGAACGCACAAATTACACCTGTGGGATGCGAGGCTTCTGAAATCGTGGGAATTTCCCAGCAAATAGCCGCTCAGGCGGGGCAGCGTGTTTTGGGTGCTTTCACCGTGGAGCAGCTGCAGGAGATAGTCAACTACAGCATTGGGGAGCTTGAAGCTTGAAGGTGGGTAAAACAATAGCCGTCAGGGCGCTTTTGGGCGCTGGGGTGGTTGCTTTCGGTGCGGCGGCGCTGTCCCCGTCTGCGCCTGTCGCGCAGGGCGGGTACAGGGAGGTGGTGCGCTCTCAGCCTATCACCAGCCAAAACGCGTATGCATTGGATGCTGGCGTATTGCGCTCTGGTCAATTGGGTATGGCGCCAAGCGCTCTGGATGTGGGGCTGGTGTCTGGCGATTTGGCCGTCATGAAGGAGCATCTCAGGAGCGGCGTTATTTCGTCTCAGGAGGTCGATGAGGCCTTTGCTCAGTTGGTGCTCTCTCGCGCGCCAGTTTCTCTGGGTGGTTCTGGTGCTGGCTCGGCTGGTCCTGAATCGCTGCGCAAGGCAAGGCTGCTGCTGCAGCTGGGCGCTCGGGTTTGGGCGCAAGACCTTCGTGAAACGCACGGTGGTTTTCTTGGCCGCAGTGTCCACTTTGAGCTGCACGAAGAGTCCCGTTCTCCCATGGCTGTGGCCATTTTGGGTGAGGACCTCTCACTTATTGAGCTGGTTTTGTCTGAGCGCCCTAGCTTGCTTGGTCTGCGCGATGAGGCGGGCAACACGGTGCTGCATCGCTTGTTGGCCTTGTCCATTCGTCGCGCAGAGGAGGCGGATTCGACTTCTGAAGCTTTGCGTAGGCGTTTGCCAGAGCCTTCGGATGTGGCAGACGCCGTGTCTGACTTCCCCTATTTGTCCAAAATGTTGGGCATGAGCAATGAGGACTGGCAGACGCCAAAGCGCTACTACGAGGCGCTGCGCTCTCGCTCGCTGGAGCTGGCTGATGCGCGGCAAAAAATCTACAGCAAGGCCTCTGTATCTTTTTGAACCGGCAAATAAAAAGGACCGATTTTTCAATCGGTCCCAGTCGGCCGCAGATGACGACCCCGTAGGCTATGCCTGTGTTGGATCTTAGCGCTTATTTGCTGGGTGCGCCTTTAAGAACCCAAGCAGCCAGAGTTTTGGCATCCGCGTCGCTCAGCTGGGTTTGAGCGGGCATGGGGATTGGGCCCCATTTGCCTGCGCCGCCGGCTTTGATGCTTTTGGCTAGCTCTTCGGCGCTTTTGCCTTTGTACTTGGCTGCCACATCTTTGTAGGCGGGGCCAACGACCTTGGTATCGGCTGCGTGGCAGGTCAGGCAGTTGTTCTTTTTGGCCAAATCCAGAGGCGTGGACTCGGCTGCGCTGGCGGTGAAGCTGGCGGCCAATAGGGCAAGCAGGGCAAGGCTCTTTTTCATGGAGTTCTCCGTTGGTTGGTTGCGAAATGCAAGCCGGATGGCTTGTTGGGGTCGATGGCTGATTTGGGTGCCATCATGAATTTGGCTGGCCAAGCGCGAAGCGCACGCCCATTTCAAAGGCTGGGGCCATGGACAAAGGCATTTTTGTGTCAGCAAAGCCGATGGCCATCTCGGTGTTGCTCATGCTTCGCGAATGATTGGAGGCTTTGAGCCCGTGTTCGTGCGCGACGATGAGGCAGATGGCGTGAAAGACAAGTTCGTCCCGATCGGCTTGTGCGTCGTTTTTGGGGATTCGCAGCGTGATGCCGCTGTCGTCTTGCGCCCGACCCCACAGGCTGCTGCTTTTGCCGCTCTCGAGGTTAAGCCAGCCGGCGCTTCTCAGGTACTGCTCGAGTTGGTTGATTTCAAGCTTGTGCAGTTGCTCAAGCATCGAGCCTGTTGAGGTTGCCGGTGTGGCTCGCTCGGTTGGGCGCGCGCTTGTGCTGCTTGGTGCGCTGCGGGTGGCGGCGCGGTAAATCGTGCGCGGCATGCGGGCTAAAAAGCGGAATCGACGAGTGAGGGTGGAGGAGGGGGACTGCATGATTTGACTTTGGTGTATTGGTGCATTGTATCAATCTAACACGATTAAAAATTCGTTAGCTTGGCTTTTTTGAGCCAATGAGGCTGTGGGCCAGTGCCTCGATGACGACAGAGTTGGTGCTTTCGGTTTGCGAGGCGGCGGACATGATCGCGTGTGCGCTGGGGTTGATGGCGCACAGGTCACTGAGATCCTTGTGCAGTCGCCTGTGAAAAGTGTCCTCTCCGTCGTCGCCGCTGACCAGCCAGTCCACGCGCTGAGCAAAGATGTAGGCGATGCGCAGGAATGCTGCTGCTTTGTGCATTTCTTGAATGGTTTGGGGTGTAAATCCGCTGCCAATCCTGTCGCCGTATTGGTTTTTCTCTGTGGAGTCGTTGTTTTCGATGATGGTCTGTATTTCCTCGGCCATGTGCTCGAGTGAGTACTGTTTGTAGTCGAAATGTCCGCCGCTCATGTCTTTTCCTTTGAGTGTTTGGTTGGATTCTAGCGTTAATTTTGACCATATTTGCGCAAATGGTTAGCATATTTGGGTGAGACTAATTTCCGGTGGATTCAATGAATTTTGTCAATGTTGATGTGCAGTCGGCTCGGGATGAGACGCTGAACTATTTGGTTTGCGTAGCGCTGGGCGGCGCGCCCGTTCTCTTCGATGATGCTTTTCGTGCGAATGCGAGAAGGATGTGGGAGGGAAAAATGGCTGCTGATGTGTTTGGCCAGACGCTGATGCAAACCGATAGGCTTTTATCTTGGCAGCCGCTGAAGGGGCAATGGTGCATCGAGGGGCCGACGGGTTCTTTGGAGAAAATTCCTGATTATTCGTCTAATTGGGCTGTCTCCGGCACCTTGATTGAACGCGAGGGGCTTGCACTTCAGGGGCGGTATAAGCTTGGTGAGTTGATTGGCTGGAGGGCTCTGCCAAGAGGTGAGGTGTTTCATGATCGCAGCGCGCCAGACGAGGTTCATGGCGCAACGGCTCTTGAGGCTGCCATGCGCGCATTGGCTTTGGATAAGTTGGGGCCGGCTCATCCTGTGCCAGAGAGCATGGCGTCCATGGCGCAGCCATTGAAGGTTGCTTCTTCTGGGGTGACGCCATGAGTGCGGTTTGTGAGGCTCTCTATGAGGCCATTGACCGCCGGGATCATGCGGCTGTCAAACGTCTTGTGGCGAAATCGGGCATGGCGGGTATTGAGTTGCATCCGGACTACGAGGAGACCCCTTTGCACAGGGCGATAGAGTGCTCTGATGAGCAGTCCTTGAGGTTGTTGCTTGAATTGCCTAAGGCGACTTTGGAGGTCTGGCTGGAGGTCAGGGATTGCAACGGAATAACGCCCATAGCGGCTGCTGTTAGGAAATGCAATCTTGCAATGTTTGAGGCACTATTGGAGGCTGGTGCCGACATTCATTGTGAGGCCGACATGGATACCGGTGATTCGCCTTTGCAGTGGGCTTGTTTTAAGTGCGATGTGAGAATTGTTAATAGACTCATCGATTTGGGTGCGGATGTGCATCAAAAAGATGGGCAGCGGGCTAATCTTGGGTTTTATCCATTGGTAGACGCTGATGCCTCTGCTGATATCCGGCGCGCTGCCGATGTTTTGAAAATACTCTCGGATGCAGGCTTGGATTTCTCTCAATCCGCGTCTAATGGGAATACTGTATTGAGTTCTGTTTGTGCGGTTGACAGCATTGAATTGTTCGATATCGTTGTCGATTCTGGTTGTTTTTCCGAAATCGATGTGCAGTCTGTTTTGCAGGCGAGTTCGCCACAGAAGATTCTTGCCAATCTCTCTGCGCGCAATGTGCAATCGGTCATTTTGTCGGCGATGGACGCACCAGCCGATGTCGCTGTTGTCGCCAAAAAATCTGGGTTGTCTTTATGAGTCAAGAATTCGAGTTGTATTTTGAGATGGTCGACGAGGCTGACTGTGGCCGTGAATTCAAGGTTTTTCGGAACTCGTCGGGAGAAATTGTTCATGAGGAGGTGCATTGCGATGAGGATTTTGGATTGGCCGTCACCTCGTGTGTGTATATCAATGGCGAGCACCTGACGGGTGATGGCTGGCGCCTTTTGGAAGGCACGATTGGGCTTGATAAAGTCTTCGAGGCCTATGAGCAGGGGGTGGACATCTTTGCGTTCATGACTGATTTTGATGAGCAGGCTGACAGCGATGAGGATGGGTTGCGGCTGTGGTCTGAGTCGCTCAGAAGGAATCAGGAGCGCCTGTCGTCTGAGTCTGCTCGGGAAATCGAGGCTGGTTTTTTTGAGAATTCGGCCGAGATGAATACGCGTCCTCGCACCGGGGGGGTCGCCTTGTCTGTGAAGGAAAAGCTCTTCCTTTACTGCATCGTTTGCGGAGCGGTAGAGGAAGCCATCGAGATGCTCCATTCTGGGAGTGTCAGTCCCAATGCCAAGATGCGTGAGTTTGTCGTGCCCGATTGGGTTGATCTGAAGGATTCTGCTCGGGTTGCACAAGACCTGTTAGCTAGACCCGGCGACTCGGCATTGCATTTAGCGGTTGCGCACGGCCGCGTTGAGCTTGTGCGCTTGCTGGTGGAGGCGGGGGCCGATGTTTACGCGACCAACAAGGGAGGGCAAACCCCGCTAGAGGTTGCGTGCGAGAAGGGTGCCGTTTCTGCGGTGCATGCACTGCTCGACGCCTTGCCTGCAGCTGATGCGCGCGCTCTGGTGTTGTACCAAGAGGTGGGGCAAAAGGATGCGCTCAGCGTGGCCATAAGATACGACTCGGATGAGGTGGTGAGGCTTTTGATTGGGTACGACGCGGATGGCTTGGGTGGCCGGTTTTATTCGCTTCAGCGGCTTCAAGATGAGGTGCTGAGGGCTGTGTATTCGCGCTCAGCCGGTTCCTTTGTGGAATTGGCAAATGCCACCGGCTTTGATCCCACCTCGAAGGTCGATGGCGAGTCCCTCTTGTCTCATTTTTCAGGTGTCGGCAAAGAGGTGGTCAAGGAATACCAGACGAACTACCGATTCATGAAGCGCGTGCGCGATGTGAATACTCGGCTCGGCGCAGTGTTTGATGGCGGTGTTGCTGTTGATGAGGGTGATGCGCCAGTCAATCGCCGGAGAGGCCCCTCTCTTTAATTGGGTGCTCATGAAGAAACTTGCGGCACCCCGAATTTTCGAGCTCCTGAAGAAGGGGTATCTGGATAAATTTTCTGTTTCTCGTTTGCCCGAACATATCGAGCGCGATGAGATGGAGCTTGCGCCCCATTGCGCTGCCAAGCCCATCGTGGACAGCATGGATTACAGCTTGTTGCATGTGCTTTGCGCTTCGAGTGAACAAAAGGGGTTGATTGGACTTTTTGATCGCCTAATCGAATTGGGTGCTCCAATTAATTTGCCTGCTGGCTATACGCGAAATGCGCCAATTCATGTTGCAGCAATTTGGGGTAGATCATGGTCGGTACATCGTTTGCTTGATTTGGGTGTGCCGGTGAATTTACTTAATCTCGAGGGCAAGACGCCTTTGCATTACGCGGGCTCCGTGGGGGCGATCGACTTGTTTGCTGAGCTTGTAGCTCGTGGCGCCGACCCCGAGATTGTTGATATTTATGGGCATTCGGCATTCGATTGTGGCAATCATTCTGTCTCCCTCAGGTTGCGACAATTGCATGCTTCGTATTTGGCTAACAGGGATATTGATGCCTCTATGGTAGTGGTTGAATCGCTTGTTGATGCGCCAAACAATTGTAAAAAAGCACGCCTATCTCTTTAATCAATGGACGCTGATTTCTGGCAAAATTGGCAAAATGAAATTCAATTCAAAGCTGCTATTGATTGCTGTCTCGCTGGTTGGTGTTGTTCCGGCGTGGTCGTATCAGGTCACGGAGGTGTCTGTACCGCCTGAGGCTCAGGTTCTGTATGAGGATCTCAAGGACAGGGCCAAAGACTGCTTGTTGCGGGCTCAGTCTCCCGAAGAAAGTCATATATGCAGGACCCAGATGCTCACCGAGAAGTCCGAGATAGACAAGCAGTTTGGGCTGCTGGCTCCGGTGGGTAAGCCGTTGCCACAGACCAAGGTGCGCGCTAAGGCGTCTGCGCAAAAGCCTAAAGCTGCGCGCACTGCGGCAGCTAAGGGCTTGTCAAAGTCTGCTGTCAAGCCCGTTGCCAAGGCCTCTTCAAGGGCCGCGACCAAGCCGCCCGTCAAGCGTTCCGGTGCCAATGCTGCGTCGCGTGCGAGTGCCAGTCGCCGTTGAAATTTTCAAAGAAGGAAACCAAAGATGCTTTACCAACTCTACGAGGCGCAGCGAGCGATGTTCAAGCCCATTGCGGACATCTCGCAAACCTTGTCAAAAATCTACACCGACCCGTCTTCTCCTTTGAGTATGGGGCCCGGCGCGCAGCGGTTTTCGGCGGCTCTTGATTTGGTTCACCGGTTGGGTAAGGAGTACGACAAGCCGGAGTTTGGGATTGACCAGATTCACATCGATGGATCGGAGGTTGCAATACTGGAGCGGGTGGAGGTGACCAAACCGTTTTGTGAGCTCAAGCGATTTAAGCGCATGAGCGACAACCTCAAGACCCTTGAGCGTCTGAAGTCGCAGCCGGTGGTGTTGGTGGTGGCTCCTTTGTCGGGGCACTACGCCACGCTTTTGCGTGATACGGTCAGGACTTTGCTGCAAGACCACAAGGTCTACATCACTGACTGGAAAAACGCGGCGCTGGTTCCCCTGTCGCAGGGGGAGTTCCATCTGGATGACTATGTCCAATATGTGCGTGAATTCATTGGGCACCTGCAGGGCAAGTACGGCAACTGTCATGTGATGAGTGTCTGTCAGCCCACGGTCCCTGTCTTGGCGGCCATTTCCTTGATGGCCAGTGCCGGGGAGAAGACGCCCTTGTCGATGACGATGATGGGCGGCCCCATCGATGCCCGAAAGTCTCCCACGGCTGTGAACAATCTGGCAACCCGCAAGGACATCCACTGGTTTGAGAACAATGTCATCCATCCGGTGCCATCGCACCTGCCCGGCGCGGGGCGTTTGGTGTATCCGGGTTTCTTGCAGTTTGCCGGCTTCGTGGCCATGAATCCCGACCGTCACGCCAGTAGCCACCAAGAGTACTTCTACGACCTCATCAAGGGTGATGATGAGGGTGCTGAGGCGCATCGCCGGTTCTACGATGAGTACAACGCGGTGCTGGACATGGATGCCGACTATTACTTGGAGACCATTGAGACTGTCTTTCAGGAGTTTCGATTGGCCAAGGGGACATGGCAAGTCAAGGATGCGTCCGGTGTCTTGCAGCCGGTGCGCCCCCAAGACATCAAGACCACCGCTTTATTGACCATTGAGGGTGAGTTAGACGATATATCTGGTTCCGGTCAAACCCAAGCGGCGCATGAATTGTGTGCTGGCATTACCAAGTCCAGCAAGCGTCATCTCGAGGTCAAGGGCGCGGGGCACTACGGTATTTTCAGTGGTCGCCGTTGGCGTGAGGTGGCTTATCCGGTGGTCAGGGATTTCATTTTGAAGAACAACAGCGGCGCTGGAGCGAAAGGTCGGGTATGAGTAAGTCTTTGCGTCTTTCCGAGCAGTGGTTCAAGAGAGCGCTGTGGGTTGTGGCATTTGTTTTTGCTGCCTTCCTGTCGTCGCTTGGCGGTGTTGTCATTGACTACCTGCCTCGTGTCGAGGAGTCTTTGGTGGTGGATGATTTCCTTGAGCCCGTGAAGGCCAAGGAGGTGAAGTCTCAAATTGAGGATTTGTCTTCGCAGCTCAAGTCTGTGCGTGCAGATTTGGAGACGGCCCGGCTCGATCGCTCCGAAGCCGAGTCCAAGTACTTTTCAGCCTCTGAGTCTTTTAAGAGCTGGCTGGAGACCCGCTCGGTCACGCAAGACGCCAAGAAGGACCCTGAGGTAATCAAGCGTCAGCGGGCGCTCGATGATCTCAATCAGGCGTGGAACGAGAAGCGAACCCGAGTCATCGCGCTGGACAAGCGCCTTGCTGCTTTGGAGCATGAATCCTCGCAAGCTCAGGAGGTTTTGCAGAGGATGTCGATTGAAGCGGGTGAGCGTTGGGCTCAGGAGCAGCGCCTGAGGGAGCTGCGCGTCTTTGGTTACCGCTTGGCGCTGACCCTGCCTTTGTTGGCTGTTGCTGGATGGCTTTTGGTCAAAAAGCGGCGCAGTCAGTATTGGCCCTTCGTTTGGGGTTTCGTCATATTTGCTGGTATGACCTTCTTTGTTGAGTTGGTGCCCTATTTGCCTAGCTACGGTGGATTTGTCAGGTATACCGTCGGAGTGATTGTGACGGTATTGGTTGGCCGTTATTTGATTTCCGCTCTCAAAAGGTACATGGAGCACCAAAAAGAAGTTGAAAAGCAAGATGATGCCGAGCGTCGCAAGGCGATGCAGTATGACGCCGCTCAGTCTTACCTTTCAAAAGGCTTGTGTCCGGGTTGCGAGCGTCCGGCTGACCTCAAGAGCTCCAACTACAACCATTGCGCTCACTGTGGTCTTGGGTTGTTTGAGGCTTGCAAGAATTGCGGCACCAGAAAGAGTTCGTTTACCAAGTTTTGTCACTCATGCGGGCATCCACATGAGTCTTAATTTGGACTATTTTGGCAGATCGGTTAATCTGATTTGCAAATAACGACAAGGGAGAGGCGCATGAGAGTTGGTCAGTCCAAAAGGCTAAAAGAAATGTTCGGGGCGGCATTGATTGTCGTTGCTGTTGCAGGGCCGGCCGTCTATCAGTCGGTTCAGGCTGAAGATGAGGTTCAGACTACCAAGGTGTCCTCTCGTTTTTCGGGTGTCGGCAGCAAGCACTTTTTTTCCATTGATGGCAACGCAGCTGCCTTCAAATCGGGCACAAGAGTCAACAAGGACTTTGCGCTGTCTTCAAAGCTTGATGCTTCGGTGTCGGTGGATGATTTGGGCTTTGAGCGCGGGACCAAGGCCAGCAAGCTCGCCAGAATGGTGATGGAGGGCGGCGATACGGATATTGCTGCCTTGGCTGGCGGGTTGGATTTGCCTTCATCCAGTTTGAACTTGGCCATGTCTCAGATTCTTGCCCTGAGGGCCGGAACCGATATCACGGGTGAGGAGGCTTTGGACTTGACGCTGGAGGCTGGGAAAAAGCTGATCGCCATGGGTGCCAGCGCAGCCGCAGCGTTGCCTGAAATTGCAAAGTCACTGGACTTTGAGATGCTCGATGCGGTGGTTCTGGCGTCTCCTGATGTGGCCACCGTTCGTGATGCTCAGGGTAACACGGTACTGCATCGCGTTTTTGAGTTGGCAGGAAGGCAGTTCGCGCAAGAGAGCGCAGACTCCAATCGATTCATGCATGTCTCTACCATTGGCGAGGGGATGCTCGATGAGGTGGAGACATTCCCATCTCTCAAGAAGCTCGCGTCGGTCAAGAACCAAGCTGGCATGAAGGCCTCTGAGGTGTTTGTACGCGCAGCATTGGAAGTAAGGGATGCTGCTTTGGAGTCGAGTCGTCCGACTGTCAAGAAATCTTCTTTGTCCATGTGAGGGCGCACATGGCGAAAATCATTGAGATTGAGCCGAGCGTTGTCATGCGCGGCGACTTCAAAATCGAGCTCTTGTATCTCGGCTGCGGAGAGGTGGGACAATGGGTCGATGGCGCCGACGAGAGTGACCCCGTCATGCGCTATGACATTTTTCGGCGCGAAGAGGGCGGTGAGTGGGAATTTGCTGATAGCGAAGCCCACTACACACAGATTGATGCGTTCTCGCCTGTGCAGGTCAGGCAGTTTGCTGTCCAGTGGATGATGAACAGACTCTACCCGGCTCTGGAGGCTGGCGATACCGATGCGGTAGGTTCTGCTATCAACGAAATAGAGAACACGCCCCATGCCCTTTTTGCGCAGCTGCACGCCAGTCAGCGGGCTGAAGAAGAAATCGCCGGTTCATTTGGGGCGGTTGAGGGGTTGAGCGCTCGGCCGTCACGCTCCCCATCCCTGTCCATCTAGGCGGGCTTCCATTTGCTGATCGTGCGCCTGTCTGCGCTTTTGCAGGAACTGCGCCTTGTCGAGGTCGGGTAAGTAAGTTTTGCTGGCCGTGAACTCGCAATCCAATAGGTACTTGTAGCGAGCTGCGTCTTGCGCGATGGCGGCGGGGTCGAGGTCGCAGGTGTAGAGCTGGTCGTCGACGACTTTCAAGCCAACAGCTTGGGTCTCGACCCATGCGCCCTCATCGTGGTCGTAGCGCTCGCGGCAGTATTCACCCCTGCTGTCGATGGCTGGAATAGTGTAGCTGTCGAGTGGGCCGCCATAGGTCGGCACCAGACCCATCTTGGGGTGCTGGAGCCACATGAAGAAGGGGTGGCCTGTGAGCGGGCAGACATCGGGGCGCCAAGCCTCCTTCTGTTGGGCACGTTTGAGGTTTTGGCGGTAGATGTCGAGGATGTCCTTGACCAAGCCGTACTCGTGCGCAACAAGAGCAAGCGTTTTTCCGTTCACCATGTTTTCGGGTCTGCGGTTTTTTTCAAGAAACTGCACCATGGTGGCGAACTCGGCTTCTCGGAGGTGCCTGTCGTTTTGGTCTGCTTCCTCGCAGACCTCGTCGAGCAGCTGCAGATTCGCCAGCAGATCTTCGCGAGTTGCCTTGATTTGCGGGTTTGCGCCACTGGCGTCCCAAGCCTCTTGGATTGTCAGGGTCTGCTGTTCGTATGTATCCACCAGCTCGCTGGCCGAGGCTTCGCTGGCATGGTCGATGTGGTGAGTGTCAAGCAGCTTGCGCAGGCGCTCCGTCAGGGCGCTCATTTGAGCTTTTGCTTGTGCGAGCTCTTGCTCTTTGTTTTGCATGAGCTCTTGCAGTCGGTCAACGGTCTGGCTTAGGGCATTTTTGCCTTGCACTTTTGCGTCGTATTCGAGTACCACGCTGGCGGAGTCTACCGAGTGTGGGCAAGAGAGCAGGGCGCCGAGAATGGCGCTTCTCATGTCTTGGGGGATTTGCTGTGTGTTGCTCATGGGGTATTGCTCGTCTCTTCTCGATTTCATCGATTGGTTGGTTTCTTGGTGTCTTTGGGAGCGAGGGATTTCAGGATTCTTCGAAAGTCACGAATCTCTGCCTTGCACCCCTCGATGACAGATTTGGTGTATTCGTCAGGCTCACCAAAGGATGGCGTGTGCGCATCGATGAGCGCTTGTTGGTCTCGAATCGCGTAGCTGGCCATGGCTCGCAGGACTTCTTGCTTGGTTCCGCTTTCGAATCGCTTGGTCATGCTGTTTTTCCTAGAGCTTTGGCTTGCTTGGCCAGTGCGAGGGTTTCTTCCCATACGGTGTCGAAGCTGGCGTTGGTGCCGTATCCTGCCTGTTTCTTGGCTTGATCCAGCCAGCGGCTGCGGTTGAACTCGCTGGCTTTGATCTGGTCCATCTGCCGCTCTGCGGCGCCGGCGCGGCGGTCTGCTTCGTCGAGCTGCTGCTGGAGGTCTTCGATTTTGGCTTTCGATTCTTGAAGCGCCACGGCAGCCTGAATGAGGTCTCGGTAGGATTGACCGATGTAGACGCGGATGCCTGTGCTGACCAGAGACTTCAGGTCGTTCCAGAGGTGCCCATTCATGGGGCCGTGGGTGTTCCTGTCCCAAGCATTGAGTACCGCCTCTGTGGCGTTTTGCAAGGCTTGTTGGTTAAGCAATCCGCTTGGCATGCTTTGCCCGGCTTGACAGTTGTTGTCATCGCCATTTTCGAGCGCCTTGGCCAGCCATTCTTTGGTGATGGGCTCTTTTGACAGGGCGCGACCCCAGAACGCGTAAATGCTTGCGTCATCGGAGCCGATGGCGGTTTCGGCGTTGTCTAGCTCGGTCAGCCATCGGTTGGCTTCTTCTAGGTTGTGAATGCCGTGCTGCTGCGCTTCGTTGCGAGCCATGATGTGCGCGCTTGGGAAGTTGTGATCATTCCAGCAATAGGCAATCCACAGGCATCTTCTGGCCAGAGCGTGAATGGCTTGTTTGTTGATCTCTGGGGTGCTTTCGTTTTTTTGGATATCAGACATTTTTCGATTCCTTGTTTTCATGTTCTGCTTCGCATCGGATGAGGATGTCGGGTCTTGCAACCGCGAAAGTTCTGGGGTTGATCTCCCTCATGACGGGGACGCGTTCGCAGTACTTTTTTGCCAGCCAGCGAACGATGAAGAGGGGAAGAATTTCTGTCCAAGCGGCCAGCATAAGTGTCCTTATTTTTCGGGTTTTGGGTGCTTTTCCGATCGCTTCTCGGACAAGGCGTTATGTATTCATTTTGAATCGTTTTGTCCAGCGCTTGTTGCTCACCGTTCGCCTTCCTTGACCCAGCGCCTCACTGACAGTTCGCATCCGCGTCCAAGGCTTACGCCGTTGGCCATCTTGGCGTGCGTGGCTTTGTTGCCGCATCCACAGGGGCACTGCCGTCGAGCTTTGATCTTGGGGAGGGCGAGGGAGTACCTGATGTGCTCATTTGCGCTGCCCCAATGGCCCCAAGCGGTTGTGCCGCCTTGCATGGCTGCGCGAAGCTCATTGGGGTGCATGCTGTTGAGTTTCATGCCGGGTCCTGTGTGTAAATGGTCGTGTAATTTGGTGTTGTTGCACGATTATATTGTTCGACTTTCCACTGTCAATCGCAAAGATGCGTCGCTGCATCGAATTGCTGCCCGAAAGCCCGCATTGAGCGTGCGCGCATGGCGGCGAGCAAAAGGGTTTCGCCTCTGGCCTCGGCTCCTGTTTGCTTCCATTGGGCGAGAAAGCTCATGGGGCCGTCGCAATGCACGCTCATGCCTTCGGCCATCATGGTTTCCACCATGCCCATGCCTTGGGCGTAATCCACGGATGGTGTGTAGGCGCTGGCGTAGGGGAATTTCACCCTCATTTTGATCTTCTTTTGAAATGATTCGCCGCACAGGTAGATGCACACTTGCTCGTCTTCTTGCGTGGCTTGCGGGTCGAAGCCGCAAACTATGCCGTCAAGAATCTTGAACTTCAAGCCTTCGCATTTCGGATCGGTCAGGGCGATGGCGAGGTCGAGGATTGGCCCTTCGAGGGTGGATGTTGGGTGTTGGGTGCTCATGGCGCCGGGCTCTTGATTGATGGGCTTGCGGGTGAGTGGTGCAGCGATACGGGAACGCTGATGGTCGGACCAAGTTTGGCCGTGACCACGCACCGCATGGCGGCTATCAGGGCGGTCGGCCCCCAGCTGTCGGCCATCTGGTGCAGGCCCATCTTGTTCTTGAAGGCGGAGTCCATGATGGCTTGGTGCTTGACATGGGCTGCTCGGCCGGGCGCGTTGTTGATGCTGATGTTGTTGGCGTCGATGATGGGCCCGCCTTGTGCCCAGTCGCTCGATGGCCGCCAGATGCCATGTTGAATCCAGTCGAGGGCGCTGCCTTTGCTGATGTATTTGATGCGACCGTCCGGCATTTGCACTCCAGTGCTTCCGGGGCTGCCTTCGATTTCTCCTGTGCGTAGTCCAATTGCTTTGGCCGTAGCCCAGTCGAGTGCTTGGTCGCAGAGTTCTTGGGTTTGTACTTCGATGTATTCGGTGCTCATGCTGTTCTCTCTTTTTGCTTTCTTGGAATCTTCAGTGTGAGCGATGTCGGTTGGATTTCGCAACCTCCGGATGCTCTGGGGATGGCTTTAAAGCCATGCAGGGTGATGCTTTGGAACTGCGGAGGCTGGGAGGCTGCAAAGCACTCGCCAACGCAGGCGCAGTAGGGGTGCCCGCACTTCGGGTGGCGCGCTGGATTGGTTGTGGGCATGTTCATCGCGCCTCCTTGGTTCCTTGCTGCGTGTAGTTTCGCCAGACCTTCTTGGCTACAGCAATGCTGTCTCGTCTGGCATGGCGATGGGATGGCAGAGGACTCCAGTGACCGTCTTGCCATTGACGGCCGCACTTCAGGCATGTCTTGTCCCATCCGTACCATTCGGTGAAGAAGGCGAGAAAGCGACTTCTTTGCTTGCAGTCAGGGCAATTGCCGCAGAGCACGCGTCGAATGCTGGGTGCGGGTGCGTGAACGTGGACGAGACTCATGACTTGGCCTGCGTGTTGTTGTCTGCATCAGACCAGTCTCCTGCCATCATGCGGTCAACGCTTGCGTTGATGGATTGCCGGCATTCTTCGCTGACCACCGAACTGAGGCTGGTGAACTTGCCATCCTTGAAGGCGACGCTCCATCGGTCGCTGATGAATCTCCATCGCTTGGCGTCGAGGGCGTCTTGTGTATGCGATTTTTGGGTGGCCTCGGGTGTGCTTGGTTGTGCGCATCCGGTGCCATTGCAGTGCGGGCAAAGACGGGTTTCTTCGTGGCCGTCTGGTCCGCCATTGCCGATGAATGCCTGTATCTCTCCACTGCCTTTGCAGTGTTGGCAGTGGTCTTCTTTTGGCTCGGCTTGTGGCGGCGTGTCAAAAAGCCGGCGCAGGTGCTTTCGCCACCAGAATTTTCCTTCCTCGGTGGGGTGTGGCTGCTCGAACCATACTCCATCGAGTTCGCCGGCGCCATAGAGAAAGTTGAGCATTTGGATCTGCTCGTTGCTCCACTCGATGCCTTCACTGGCTCGTTTGAAGTCGGCGGCGAAGCTCATGGCCTCGAGGCCGTATTCTTTCAGGATATTTTCGACGGCAGGCCACCATGCAGGGGGTTCTTTGTTTTGGCGGGCAAGCTGGTCTTGGTAAATCTCCAGCCATTGCTGGATTTTTTCTTCGGCCGCGAGCCAAAACGCCTCCATGTCATGCTTGGGGTAGCTGTTGGACCAGTAAACCGCCGCGCGGAAAAGTCCTTCTAGGGTGACTTCTTTTGCCATTTGTTGTCTTGATTTTTTAGGGCTGACTGGTTGTGTAGACCGACTCGAAAATTTCAAAAAGGTCTAAATCGGAGAGCTCTTTGAGTCCCTCTTCCGTGGTGTGGTGCTGGGCCATGAGTTGCTCTTCGGTGACCGCAAACATGATTCGCTCCGTGATCAGGTCGCGCAGTGTCATGGCTTGTCCTTGGTGCTTGGGTTGTTTCGAAGCGTCTCCAGCGCTTTCCACCATCCAAATGCGTATGCTGTTTTCTCCGCTTGCGTGGTGCACTCCGGTGGCGCGGGGATGGGTGGAGTTGGTGGAGTTTGTTGTCGTGCGTACTGGCTGCTTGGGAGTCTGCTGGCGATGGCCTGCAGGAAAGAATCCCAAGACAGCCCGGCTACATCGGCGCCAACGGCTAGCCATGCTTCATAGATCGCTTCAGTGGGGGTTTTGTTGGCCTCGAGCCACTCTGACATCATTTTTCCGACATCGCTCCAGTTGTCGGCGTGCCGCTCGATGAGGTGCCAAGCGATGCACCCATCCATGCCTTCCCACTCTTGGCTATTGTCTGGCACGGTGGGCTTTGGCGTTTTTTGCGGGCTCTTGTAGAGCAGAGTTCCGACGCCCAGTTCTTTGAGGTTAACCGATGGAAGTGCCACGATGCCCAGAGGGGTGTTGTCGTTTGGCCAGTCCTCAACGATGGCCACGGGTTCTTCGCCTGCTCGAATCTCCGGCCAGTCATGTTCTTTGTCAACGATGAAGCAGTAGACGGCGCTCCAGCCGCGCTCGATGCGCTCGGGCGTCAGGTATTGCTTGGCCTCTTGCATGCTGAGGCCCTCTGCAACGCAGGCCCCGCTGTTGAAGACCGACCAATTGGGCTTATTCATGTCCATCATGATTAACTTTGTCGTGTATCTGTTGGTCAGGTGGCGTTTTTCTGCATGCTGAGGAGGTGTCTTGCGATGGCGACCTCGGCATCCTCAATGTTTTTCCAGTGGTGGTTGTTGAGGGGGACTTGGGTGTCGAATTCTTGTTCGCCTTTGGTGGACTTGTATGTCCAAGTTTGTGGTGTGCCACTGCTGTAAGCCATGTGGCCAATTTGTTCTTGCTGGCTGTGAACGCCCAGACTGGCGTCGAACTTGATGGGGTGATTACCATCTGTGGTTTGTACAAATCGGCTGTCTGATTCGGTGCAGTGCATCAGCATGGTGCCTTTGTTGTTGATGACTTGAATGGGGATCATGATGATGCCTTTGTGGTGTTGGGTTTGTTCTCGGCCGGCGCGTGTCCGTACGATGCTTTGATGGCTGCCGTTGCAAATGCGTATGCATCTTTGCGAGTCAGCCAGACCATGGGTGATGGTTTTTCGTCCTTGAACTGCACGGTTGGAAGGAGATCAAAGAGCTGCTTTTCCGTCAGTAAAGAGGGCGTTGTGGGTGCGCTGGTCTCGGCGTTTTCGCTGCGAAGTCGTTGCAGCTCTCGTACCAGCTCTTCGCAGGTTTGTGCTGAGCATCGCTCGAATACCTTCATCTCCCATTTGGCTTTTTCCAGAAGTTCGGTTGGGTATTTCATGATTGCTTTCAGTTGTTCATGCTGAGGGCGCAAAGATATCCGCTGCGAAATATCTGATATTCAGATTCGTGCCAGTCGACCTCGAACACGGGGCCGTTTCCCTTGTCGTTCATGGGCGGCGTATAGTTGTTGGGCCAGCCGTGCGTCTTGGCTGCATGTTTTTCCCACAGCGCGCGCATCGTGGCGTCGCAGCTATCTGGTTGGGCGTCTCGCAGAGCCATTTGAACCGCTTGCGCTGCGTAGCTTTTCATTTGCCGGGCTGAGTGACTGTGGCTTTTCACCTCCCATCCTGTGACGCCTCCAAAATGGGGCACATCGCCTTTGGGAAGTGGCGGCAACTCAATTTCGGTGTCGGCAGCGGCTTCATTTTTGGGGGTGCCGGGGGCGTCTGGTAAAGGCATCCAGTGTGTAGGCTGCACACCCATGGCGCAGCCACCGACAAACCATTCTTTGTAATCCTTGGACCAGTACCCCTTGCTCCAGCTGTCGGCTACCTCAATGGCTGGGTGAAGCAGGATTCGGGTTCCGTCTTTGGGGGCGGACTCAATGGGTTGGGGTCCAGACGTGGTGGTCTTGGTTTTCATCGGGGCGTTCATGTGGTCGTGTAAGTGATATTTGGAACACGATTGTAGCCATCGGGATGCTCAGATCAATGGTTTTCAGAGAGATTGTCTCTTTCGTGCAACGAGGTGCTCGACTGTTAGGTGTTTGGCACGAGCGTAAAAAGCGTTGTTCCCTCGATGATGGGTGTATTGCTGAGCCATTCGACTTGCGGCGCTTTGCGTCTTGGTTGGAAGACGATGCTGCCTACGGCTTGAAGTGTGTTTTCGGATTCAACTTTCTCAAGCGCCTCTTCGACGGCTTTCAGTGCTGCCGCCCAACCCGCCTTGCGCTCTGGGCAGTCATGTGCATCCAAGCTGTCTTCATTTTTCAGTTTCTGGATGATGGCCTTCCATGCTGGCAGGGGGTCTGGCATTTGTGGTGCGACTTTGAGCATGGCGGCGTAAACCATGGGCGGAAAATCGTGATTTCCAGTGCATTTCCCCACTGTAAGCACCGCAGCCCTGTGCATGGCTTCCGTGATCTGGGTTGGGACGGTTTGGAATTTTCCAGAGTTCTCGTTCATGGCGTATGTCTTTGGTTTCAGTCCTAGTGGGGCGTGTGTCTGCGATTGCGGACATTTTTTTGTTTTTCTGTATTTTTGTCTTTTTATTTTTCTTGTTTGATTTCTTGGGGTTGCGCCTGATGGAGCAGTGCCCGCAGCTCGAAAAGAACTTTGTTGGCTTCGTTGCCATGCGATTGGCCGGTCTTGCCCTCGCTGTAGGCTATATCCCAGTAGCGCTCCAGAAGTTCTTCTAGCGCCTTTTTAGGGGGCTTGATGCTCTGGTCTTCTTGAAGGGGTTGGCCTTCCCAGTGGCCGGCCTCATTGTTCCATCGCCACTGAGAGATGGCGATCCAACTGGAGTTTTCTTTTGGCTTCAAGGTGCAGTCCCTTTCTCTGCCTCTTGCTCTTCGCGCATCATGCGTACGATGGCTTTGAGAAAAACCTGCGCCTCAAGCAGTGGTCGATTGAGTTCATGTTTCTCTTCTGGGCTGAAGGCGTTGCTTTGGGCAATGGTTGTGCGCGATTTGTGCAGGCCCTCGATAACTTGGCCGAACTCGGTGTCAATAAATTGATCTTCTGGCTCGACTGCGGTGGCTGTCTTTTCGAGCTCGTCGGCGATTTCTTGTTGCGATTGAGTGCCTCGGCGCAGCGAGTTCAAGGCGAGCTTGAGTGCCCCGGAGTTAACGAGGATGTCTGCCTTGCATGCCTTGTTTGGTTGATGGCTCTGCTCTGGCGCCATCTTGCAAAGCGGGTGATGACCGCCGCCGTGTCTCGGTAGACCGCAGTCTGGTCCGCCGCAACCAAGTCCGCTGTGGTCTTGGTGCTCATGCGCGGCTGACTTGGGTTGGTCGGAAGATGCTCTTGCCAGTTCAAGTCGTACTCCGCCAGCAAAGTGCTTCCACCACGCCGACACCTGTTCTTCGTTTTCCATCGAAGCAAGGGGCTCCATCTGGTCATGCAGCCTGCGGAGGCTTGCTCCTGTGATCGCCTGATACTGAGCTGTAGCGGCTTGCATCATTTTGGTGACGTCATCTTTTTGTGGCATCTCAGTTTCCTTTCTGAGCTGGTGCGGCATCGAGCATGGCTTTGTAGACGAAGTAGGGATCTAGCGACCCGCCTTGGTTGCCGTAGGTATGAGCGGCGTTGCACATTTCTTTGGTCGGCTCCACCGGCACCACCTTCATCCCTTCACCGATTTCTAGCAAAGATGTTGGGTACTCTTGGTCTGCGATGATTTCTTCCAGATTGCGAATCATCTCTAGCGCTTTGTTGCGCTGGTCGATGATTTCTTTGATGAATAGTGGATTGATGACTGCTGATTGATTGCCGGTGGCGGAGGTCTTCAGGCGTTTGTTTTCCTCATGCAGCCGGCGAAGTTCTGTTGCGGCTTGAAGTATTCGTTTGTCCCAGCTGGAGCCTGCCACGGACGTCTCAATCCAATGCGCAATTTGCAGGGCAAGGGGCTGCGTTTCGTCGCTATTTTGCGTGGATGTTGTGGCTTGCTTTTCGTGCGCCTCTCGTAAAGCCAGATACTCACCTACAAGCTTGACCATCATGCCGTGGCCCATGAAGTGCTCCTCGCCCCGAGGGTTGCTGTAGGCATCCAGCCAGTAGCGGATTGTTTGAAGCGGCTGCAAGTCATCTGTCGCCGGTGTCGGATGTGCTGGTGCTGGCGCGGTGATGAAGCATGCAATTGGTTTTTCTTTGCTGTCGATGTTTTGCAGATACCTTTTTGCCGCTTCATGCGTAGGGAAAAGGAAGCCGTAGTCTGGAACGATCCAGTGGTGTGGTTGTTGAGGTTGTGCTGACTTGGTAAATGCATGCCCTTCTTCGACAGCGCGGCGCATCTGATCGCTGCTGCATTCAGTTTTCTTGCTGCCGCATGGCGATGTCGAAGTGCTGCAGTCGCATTCGATGACCTGCTCTTGCTTTTCCATCTGCTCGATGATTGCTCCCAGAGATGTGACGGCGTTCATGAATCGTCCAAGCGATAGCTTGATGATGCCGCTTTCATTCTCGTAGGGGTAATGTTTGTTGAGGTCTTGCAAGACCTTTTTGAGCGCCTCGAGTTGATTCATTTCTTTTCTTTCTTGTCGGTTGTTGGCATACAGGCTCCCCAAGCCATCCAGTCGGGGATTGCCAGTTTTTCGTTTTCGCCGCCATCGCCTTCGGTGGCAATGCGATAGGCGCACACGGCTACATCAAATGCTTCTGCTCGAATGTCGCCATCGCCCTCGTAGGCTCTTTTGAGCTCATGAACTTCGCCAAGGACGGCGTCAAATAGTCGCTTGTTTCCGGGGTGCTTTGCTTTGCTGCGATTGAGATCGGCGACAAAGTCTGGGTCGATTTCGTTGGCGATGGAATCGTTTTGCTCGAAAGGATCAAGCCAATGGGTGAGCGCCTCGATTTTTCGGCACGATTCATCGAAGGCAACCCATTGCCCGTCTTCTGTTTTCATTGGTGCGGCAAACCAGACGTGGCTGTGCCGACCCATCCGGTCTTTGGCGTGGATGTTGTTGGTGACCAAAACGGCGCGCTCGGTCAGAACCGATGGGTCGTCGAGGGCGGGATCTTTTGGGGGGGATTTCTCGTCCAGAGAGGTCCATTTGCCGGTGGCGCATTGGCTTTGCTCAAGCAGATTTTTCAGGGCGCGGACGGTCTCATGCGCCTGACCTCTTGCTTCGCTGTCTTTGAGCGTGCTGGGTGTGCGGGTGAAGTGCTTGATGACTGCTTCGATGGCGGTGATGGCACTGCCAATCGTTTGGATTTCGTGCTGGTTCATGATGCCTCCTCGATTTGAGGGGTCTTTGCCATGGGCGGCTGGGCGTAGAGTTGAGCACCCAAAGGCACAGGTTGGAGCATTTTGACGTTGGGTATACCCCCGAAGGTGCCGAAGTATTGGGCTACGGGCTTGGCGGCTTGGGTGTGGGCATTGATGGCGTCAATGGCCTCGTTCCATCCAAGACCACGGAAGTAGGTGCTGGCGGTGCTCCAGTCGGAGTTGATTTCGCGCTTGGCTAAAGGCGTTTGGTTGACCTGATTGTTGGGGTTGGCCAGCTTTAGCCAAGACGCCAGCTCTGTGAGTTCGCTGGGGTACTTTTGGTCCTTTTCTGCTTCGTCCATGGCTTTGGAGAGCAGTACCTCAATGGTGTTGAGAATGCTTTGTGAAGGCAGTGGAGACGGCGTCGTTTGCTCATCATCCTCCAGCGCTTCTTTGGCGGCCTTGGCAGCTTCTTTGATGGCTTGAACGAACGGTTTGCTGACGAGCGCTTGGGATTCGTTCATCCAGCGCGGCTCGTCCCAGCTTGCGATGCTTTGTGCAAGGTCTAGTGCTTGCTTGGTTTTTGGGGTCATCTTTTATCTCCTTGGGGCTTTTATTTGTGCGAGATATCGCCGGACATGGTTTTGACGCTGCCGCCCACGCTGCCGCATCGAATATCGCCGGACATGGAGGAGACAGAGCCGCCCACATCGCCGCACGTGACATCGCCTGATTGAGTTGAGAGCTCTCCGACGGTTCCGCTGACGCGCACACTGTTGCAGCAGTCGACCGACAGATTGCTCACATTGCCTGTTACCTCGATGTGAATATCTTTGGCATCGGGAGTCATGTCCTTGCCGTCGACAATTACGCGGTTGCCACTGATGGTGATGTTGTTGCCGCCAACATAGGTTTTGCCGTTGATGATGACTTTGTTCATTTTCTTTCCTTGGATTTAGTTGGCCTTGTGGTGATGTTTGGCCCAGCGCGTTGGTGATAGCTTTGTTGAGGTGTCATCTCCCGTTCCGCCTCCACACGAAGTCTTGATCACTCCCTCTTGTGGGCTGCGGCTTACATCAATTTCTTGTTCCATTGCAGCTGTCATTCGTTTGAGGCTCTTGAGCAGGTCTGCGTGGCTATCCGCATAGACCACGGCCTCAAACTTGATTGGCCTTCGGTTTGGGTTGGGTGTGCGACGCATTTTTTCTATCTTCAGAATGTCTGGGGTGAATTGGTTGGCGGTTGCTCGAGGCTTTGGCTCAGGGTTTTTGAGAGCCATTCGTGCAACTGCTCTGCGATGGCTCCTGCGCCCATGGTGTGGTTTCCGTCGATGATGCGAATTTGCTGGGCAATTTCATCGATGCTCGGCAGCGTGACTGGCTCCACCACCGAATTTGGCGTCTTGCGCAGAGCAAAGTAAATGCTCTCAACCATTGCCTCGATCTCGTCTTTGCCTGTTTGGGTGCTGTTGCCTGTGCTCAGGTGGTCAAGCAATGGAAAGCCGCTGGATTCGTCACTCTCTTCGCGCAGATGGCTCATGCGGTGATTGAGCAGCGCTTGCTCGATGTTGTCGCAAGCCGTCTGCAGCCATTGCTCGTGGTTTTTGGTGGTCTTGCCAAGGGTGACCATTTTTTGGACGAAGAGAGGAACGGATTCCGGATCGCCCATGGCGCACGCCCACTCCTGCCCACCTTCGGCGCCGGGCTTGGGCGCATCAAAAGCGTCTCGGCATACGGCGAGGGCGTTGACAAGGCGGTTTTCCTTGTCTTGCTGGATCTTGAGTTCATCGATGGCTTGCTTGACCAGTTCGATGCAGCGTTCGCTTCCACCGTAGATACCGATGTCGCGCGCTTTCTCCAGCGTAGATATGACCGTTTGAATGCTCAATTTATTTGCTCCTGATGCAGCGAAATTTCTCTTTTTCCAAGCTCAGCTGGCTGGCCGCCTCTTCGCACAGCTTGAGGGCCTGTGCGGTGCTTGTCGATTCGAACTGGCCGATGGGTCGCCAATCCATTTTGGTGTGGGTGCTGAATTGCGTGCCGGCATAGCCGACCACGCTCCAGATGACGAGGATGAAGGCCGAATTCACTTTCTCTTCCTTGTTTGGGGTGATGTTTTGCGACCGCAGTTGCCGCATTTGAGTCCGGCATAAAGCGGATGACTGCAGTGCCCACAGCCTTCTTTCGAAGGTACATTAAGGGCTGATTTCTCAGTTGCTTGGGCATCTGAAATTGGGTTTCCGAAGTGGTCTGTGCGCTTCATGATTTTTCCCGAATGATGGGTTTTCCTGTCGGTTTGGGCAGACCTTCGCACTCGTCGCACCAGTTGTAGGCGCTGCCAAAGTAATTTTTGCCACCATGGCGATGGCCTTTGACGCGTTGCTTGTGGCCGCATTCTGTGCATTGCATTTCCAGCTCAATGTCACATTCGTCCGGTAATTCGACGGCCTCTTGCGCCTGTTGGCTGGCTGTTTGGGAGTTCATTTGAGTTCAATTGGATAAGTGTTGTGCAATTGTGGCTCAAATTCATGTGCAATTCAATGTGTCACTCAAAAATAATTGAGAATTTCGTTGTAATTGTGCAACCGGGGATATACTCTGGCTCAATTGGTCGTCCAAATTGGAAATTCGATGTCAAATAAATTCTTGGTGTACACAGACGGCTCCTATAGTCCTGAGTCTGGCATTGGTGGATGGGGTGCTTTGGTGGTCAAGGCTCCATTCAAAAGCACCTATTGCGGCAGCGAAACGCACACAAATCCTCAGCGTATGGAGCTTTTGGCCGTCGCGTGTGTCCTCGAGTTACTCGAGTCCGGCGCTGTCCTTGACCTTTTTACGGATGCCCAGTTCATTGTTGATGGGGTCAAGCGTTATCAGCAGGGCTGGCGCGACGGGACTCTTAAAAATCCAATGGATTTGGACCTTTGGGAGCGTGTTTTCACTGCGCTGGAGTCAAAAAAACTGATTGTTAATTGGCAGTGGGTTAGGGCGCACAGTTCCAGTCGCGGGAACATCGCAGTCGACCAAATAGCTCGTTCTGCGCGCCGTATTGGCGAGGATGTTGCGGGATTTGTTAAGCCTAAGAAGCGGTCATGAGTATGGATGCGTTTGAGCTTGAGTCGGTGTTGTCGCGGCTGCATGAGTTGGCCGATAGGGTGGCTTTGTCCAGCGTCTCCGGTTCGCTCTCGAGCGGTGAGATGGAGGAAATTGCAGGCGAGCTGCGCGAGCGTGTCGATGCCTTGGCCAGTGCGGCGGGTGTGCGTTTGGAGGCTCTGGCGATGCCTTCTTGGGTCGTCTATGACCCCTATACGAGCGGCAGCAAGGCCTATTTGGAGCTTTTCGCAGACCAGCAAGATGCGCAGGCATGGCTGCAGGAGCAACAGGCCAACGATGACGATGGCTATTGTGGCTGTGAAGTCTATTCGTGGGCTGAGGCGCTTGATGCTAGCGGGTCGCCTCCAGAATTTTATTTGCTGTCTCGTTGGCGGACCAGAACTCGTGCAGCGAAGGCTGAGAACGCGATTATGGGCGCCTTCAAATAATCGCCATTAAAGAGAGAGTGACTCTTTTTTTCTTGCTCGTTCCCTGCTTGATGGGGTGGTTTGGAAGGCGCCCTCCAGCTCTTCTTTGGCCAAAGCTGAGGCGATGTGTTGTTGCAGTCGCTTGCTTTGCATTTGCTCAGCCGTCTTGCCGCCAAGGCCGTTGGTCTTGATGCTGGTATCGGCGCCGCTTTGGATCAGAATAAGGGCGGATTCGAGATGATCTCGGATGCAAGCGTGATGCAGGGGTGTGAACCCATCTTTGTCCACTGCATTGAGGTCTGCGCCGTGGGCTATGAGTGCCTTGATGGAAGCGGCGCAGTTTTGCCGGCCTGCGTGGTGCAGGGGGCTCATGCCGACTCCATCGCTCGCATTGGCGTCTGCGCCAAGTTCCAGAAGCCTTTGGGTCATCTCTGAGTCCATGGTCTCGCATGCCCAAATCAGCGGCGTCCAGTTCTCTGAGGCGCCGGCGTTTATGTCGTAGCCCTGTTCAACGAGCTTCAGGACGAGCTTGTTTTTCTGGCTGCTGCAGGCCTCGAGAATCTCTCTGTCGCGCTGCGCCTTGCTCTCTTGGCTGATGGCCGGTGCAGTCTTGATGCTTGCTTTTGTCATGGACTCAGTCGTCTTTTTGCCTTGGCAAGTAGTTGAGGAAACGCGGCTCTGGTATCCGGGATGCTCAGAGCGCGGGGCGTGAGTTGTTGCTTCTGTCCAGATAATCGAAGAGTCCATCCTCAAGATTTTTGGCAACTTGATCGACCCAGATGCTGACATCGCTGGTGCCGATTTCGTCCAAATCGCTGAGATCGCTGGCTTTGTCGTCAATGGCGGCCATCACTTTTTGAGGGCCGTACTTTTCCAGCAAATCGATGCGTTGGTGCATGATTCTGCGGGTAATGGCTCCTGCTGCAGCTTCACTGGTGTTTTCTCTTTCGTCGTGCATGGTGCTTTCCTTTACAGGCTGGGTTGGTTGGTTCTCTTTGGGGTTGGGTAGTGCCCGATTTCGTTGCCGGTTCGGCACTCCAACGCGTACACATCCTCCACCAAGTCTGCCTCATTAAAACGAACATGGAAAGAGATTTTCTCGGAGTCCTCGTTTTGCTCTTCCGTGTTGATCGCATACGCTACACGAATGAAATCTCCGGGGTCGCTGGTGTCCCAGCCTTCGGTTGCAATGATTTCAATTTCTTCACCGAAATCGTAGTGCTCGAAGGCTTGGTTGGCCATGTTCTGCTTGTCTTGCATGGTGTTCATCATGATGGACTCCATGGGGTTGGGTGCAACCGATGGATGGGGTTCCTTGGGGAAGAGTTTGGCTCCTATGGCCGATTGGATCTGCTGCGGCTTGAATGCGATGTAGTGGTCTGAGACGGTGCCATCGTTGTAGTTCAGGGCGATCAATCCGTCGTGCCCACCAGCCTTGGCGCGCTCGATGTCTTCTGCGAGGTATTCAATGCCTTCTTCTTGGAAGTCGACGATGAGTGGGTTTTGAAGGCTCAGGTATACGGGCATCACATTGGCGCCGCCATTGCTCTGCTCGCCTGCGTCGATGGCGTACCAGCTGGCTGTCTGGGTGCAAGTGGTGAAGAAGTAGGCTTCTCCTACCTCGAGGTCAACATGCTTGGAGCCGACTTTTTGCGCGTCAAATTCAGAGATGTCTGCGGAGGTGCCGTGATAAAGCACAAGGGGGTAGCCTTCGGCGTCTAAGGCCTTGCTGCCACTGAACCATTTGCGAAGCTCTTCGTGCTCAATGGGTTTGGCATTTTTATTCATATGCTCATTGCCTTTTGCATTTGAGCTTGCGCGCGAGGTCGGTGCAGCTGCACCTCGATGGCATGATTGGGCCCGAAGACCTTCTTGAGTGCTTCAAGTCGGTGATGACCGTCAATCAGACCAAATCCATACCCGGTAAATTCCATCTCTGTTGGGCCCTGAGTCCAGTGCTTGCATGGGTTTGGGTCGATGAGAACTGGGGGGATTGCCTCGCCGGCCTTGATCGCTTTTGCAATCTTGTTGACCGTTCTCGGATTGGGTGTTTCGTGCGGGATGATGTCCGAGATGCGCACTTGCGCGTAAAGCGGCTCGGGCGACTGGTCAAGCTGATCGCTTGTGTCCGGAGTGTGCTTGCAATACAGGCCGCTGTTGCCGAGCGCGGATTTGACCTGCTCGGGGTAGAAGGGGCGGTATTCGAGAACTTCTTCTCCATGGTTGCTGCCCACATAGACAAGGCCGTCGTAGCCATTCTTCTTTGCGATGGATACGAACCTTGGGTCGTCGGCGATAAAGTAGTTGTCGATGCCGTCTTCTGCGAAGTCCTCGTACTCTGACTGGAGGCATTGGATGTATTCGGGGCCGCCATCGAGCGATTGCAGGAAGGCGGAGTTAGGGGAGACGAAGCTCTCATTGTCAAACGACAGTGGATTGCTGATCGAAAGGTAGTATTGCCCTACGGCACCACGGCCTGTGAGCTCTGCAAACGCACTCGCCATGTCTGGGTCGTCGGTGAATGTTGGGGTGCCTCGGTTTGTTGATTCAAACGCGTTTGCACGCTCGTGCTCGCCGTTGTATCCGCGATATACCACCAGTGGTTTTCCGTGCTTATCGACCACTTTACTGCCTGAGAACCAGTCTGCGAAATTGTCTTTGATTGGCCGACCGTTGATGGCTATTGCATAGTTTTCCCAAGGCTTCATAGGCTGGGTCCTGAGCGCTTTGGTTTGAGTTGGACCGCCTCGTCGCACATGGATTCGGAGTCTTTAAGGTACAGGCCGCTGTTGCCTATGGAGGACTTGATCTGATGGGGGTAGAAGGCGGCGTAAGCGGGTTGCTCCTCCCAGTCTCCATTCATGCTCTCTAAGGGCAGCATGTCAAAGGGTAGGATGAGTCCATCGTGGCCAAGTCGCTTTGCCTCGGCGACGACTGCGTCTCTTGCATAAATTTCTGAATCCACGAAGTCGTCTCTGAATTTGTGACCCCTTGAAAATGGGTCTGCAGACGCTCGCTGTTCAAAATCACTGAGCCACTCGTCTGTCACCACCAGTGGGTTTTGCAGAGACAGGTAGGCCGCCACAACATTGGCGCCAGAGCGTGCTACGGTTTCATCATCATCAGGCCCAAGCGCGTACGCGCTGGCTGCGCCTGTGGCGCTGCAGAAGAATGCTCCGTGCCTGCTGGTTTCAAAGCTGTCGAAGTCTTGGTCTGTTCCGTGATAAACCACCAGTGGGTCGCCGTTTTGGTCGACGACCTTGCTTTTGCCAAACCATTTCCGGAAATTTTCCTTGATAGGTTCTCCGTTGGCAGCTGTGCTGAGATCATTCCAAGGCTTCACAGCTTTGGCCCTCTGTTTTTTGCGCCGGCTCCGCGTGCCATGATGGGATTTCCATTGGTTTGGGTTGCGGAATCAGCGATGCCGTCGTTGACCATTTGCTGCCAAAACCCAAGTGCCTCTGGCCACTCCTCAACAACGCCTTCGGCGTGCAATTGACCAAACTTTTGCCTGAGCAATTGGAGGGCTTCTTTGGCATGCCCACATCGTCTTTCTCTGGAGGCGATGTCAAATACCGCTATGCCCGATTGTCCAACCTCGAAGTCCACGGTGACTGATTTGTAGGTCAGGCGATCCCATTGCGGGTTTGCGGGGCTTGGTGTGATTTCAAGGTTGTTGGAGAGCTTGTTTTCAACGCCAATGATTTCGATGTCCTTGGCGTCAAAGACCACATACTGCTCGGGTTGCCCCTTCTCATCGAGCGCGGGGTCGGCTTTAACGGCTTGGATGTGAAGGCCGTCGTACCCTTGGGCTTTGAGTTTTTTAAGGATGGCTGGCATCGGCTCTGAGACAGCCAAGAAGTCAAGTTCACGGATGCTGATGGACTTGAGGTTTTGGGTTTTCAGTGATGCCTCGATGATGCGCTGGCCATAGCGTTTGGCGTCATCTTGGCTTGTCGTGAACCAAAAGCCAATGGCGGCTCGGTCGGCCATCCGGTTGAGCTCGGGTTTCTTGAATTGAGTGAATTCGGCGCTGGTGCCGTGATAGACCACTGCGTGTGCCGGTTTCATGGCTGAGGTCCTTTGCTGGGTGCTCGCATCGGCGTGGCGGCGATCAGCTTGACCTGAGCGCCATCGAAGACCACGAACTCGGTGGCCACTTCGTCGGTGGCTGATTCGTAGACATTCTCGATGATGAGGCCGTCGCAGCCGCTGGCCTTGGCCAGTTTTGCAAGGCTGTCGGCGTCGATGGTGGTGTACTTCGGGTTTGCTGGGTCGGGGTGGTTGAGCGGAGGCTGGATGCCGTGAGTTGCGGCAAGCTTTTGCATGGCGAGGGTGTACTCCACCTCGTCGAAACTGCTGCCATGGGCATCTGCGCTCAAAGCTTGGGAGAAGCTAAGAATGACTTCGTGCATGACGCCGCCGCGCGCGTAGTGCTCGGCAACCCATTGGCTTGAAGAAAACCAGCACCCATGCTCCGGGGCTTGGAACTCGGAAATGGCGGCTGGGCCTCCATGGAAGGCGACGATTTGTCGTTTCATTACATGCTCAGCTGACTTGGTTTGGCTTGCCTTTGCGCAGGCATTTCTGTCCAGCCGGTGCCGGCGCACAGGTATTGCACGCCCTCGACCTCGGCGATATCTCCGACGCTCACCGAGCGGCCGCGACCGTAGGTTTGCAGTCGCTCGCTCAGTCGCGAGGGGTTGTTGGTGAGGTCAAAGGCCTCTTCTGCGGCTGCGTCGCCCACCTTGTCTGTCTCGATGGTGCCCGCGTCTTTGTACTTGCCTTGTGTCATCAGCTCTTGGGCGGTCTCGATGGTGTCGCGACTGGTGTAGAAATCAGCCATGTGCCCCGATTCCAATAGTTTGATGGTTACTTTTGTCATTTTTGACTTCTCCAATTGTCTTTGTGGATTCCATTTGATAGGGGTTCACCCTGACTCAATTACGATTTTGAATTAGAATCGTCAATTAACGCAAGGTAATGTGCTAATTGCCAATTATGGCGGCAATTGTTCAGTGATTGAGAAATAAATGGAGTCTTCTTTTCGTTCGTCGGAGTTCAAGTCGGGGGCTGTCGGAAGGCTGGTTATTCTGGGAAAAACCACCGATGGCAAGACTTTTCGGCCGAGCGACTGGGCTCAAAGATTGGCAGGCGTCATGAGCCAATTTGGGCCTGAGGGCGCTGCTTGCATATCGCCATACTGCTACTCACCTTGGTGCACCCCAAGTCATCACGGATCAACTCCATGCGTGGTCTTGGATACGCAATTGCGCGATGAATTTCCTCAGGCGTGGGACTTTTGCGTGAATTTCGCCAGTGATAACGGCTTGACCACGGTTTGGGAGGCCGATAGGGGGCGGGTGGCTGAGGGGTCTTTGCTGCTCTCTGAGGTCTGATGGGCTTTATTTGAGCTGACGAAGGGCGTATAGTTGCTGCATGTCTAATGCGGATATCAAAACTTTCACACAAACCCCGCTGAGGAACCCTAAGTGGGGTTTGTGTTGGTCCAACAGGAACTGCCCTGATGATGTGTTGGTTATTAATGCTCTTTTGAGGGGCTATGTGGCAATCATCTGGGAGTCAATTTCATCCTATGGCCTCGATTTTGTTTTGCTTCAGTGGAGCAGAATTCTTGAATCTGATGTACGTCCATCTGAGCGTCAGGTGGCGTATGTTTCTGGAATTCTTTGGAAATTTGAAAGGGTCCTTAGAAATGCTAATGCCGGAAACTGAGAAATTTTGGAATGCCGTGAAGGACAGCCCGCTGTTGCGTGGATTTATCCTTGTTGGTGGGACCGCATTGTCTATGCGGATTTCTCATCGGGTTAGCGAGGATTTGGATTTTATTTGTCTGTCTCCAAAGCTTCCGGATTTGCAGATTAAAGAATTTTTGCGGTTTTGTAATCAAAAAGGTTTTGAGGTTGCTCCAAATGATTCAGTTGGGGCGATTTCTGAATTCGAGGACACAGGTCTTGAGTTAAGTGATTATCAGCGGGATTTTTTGGTTGATGAGAAAGTGAAGTTGACATTTTTCTCTGCTGATGATGAGGTTCGACCATTCTTGAGTCCGGCTCACCATCATGGTGTTCGGATTGCGGAAATTCATGAAATTTTTTCTCTGAAGGCGGTTGTTTCAGCGGATCGCTCGAAATCGCGAGATTGGTTTGATTTGTACACGCTGATGAACTCTTACGGTTTCACTGGCGCTGATTTTTACAAAACATTTGTGATTAATAAGCGCCCTCAGAAATATGACATTGCAATGCGTCGATTGACTTCGGGGCGACCAGCCTTGGGTGATGAGGGTTATGAGTCGCTGATGAAAAATCCCCCAACTCTTGAAGAGATGGGGGATTTTTTCAGAGCAATCTCTGATGAGGTGATTGAATATTTAGCGACAGGGAAAGAGCCTTCTTCGCCTCGTTGTTAACTTGCAGATCGATGGCTTTGTCGCGCCATCGATCTGCCATCTTCTGGAGTTTCTTGCTCAGCTTTTTGCCTTCTCCATACTCGGTCTCGTCGTCGGTCCAGCTCATCAGCAGGTGGTCGGCGCACTCTTGCAGAGCCTCTGCGCGCGCAAAAAGCATCTTGATTTTTCGCTCTTTGGCGCTGAGCTTCGGTTTCTTCTTCATGGCGCCTCTTTAATGGCTGCGTCCAGCGCGGCTTTGAGAGCTTTTTTACCCTTGGGCTTTAGGCCTTCGGTGATGAGGTGCTCCAGCCCAAGTCGCTGAAGGCTTTGCATCAGAATTTGTGCGCTGGTGTTGTCTGATTCGCTCATCGACTCCTGCATGAGCTGAACGCCAATGTGCAATTTCATCCAGACACGCTGCAGGTGATCGCTGATGAAGACCAAGTCTTTCTCGCGTTGCGATGCGTTCTTTCTCATGAAGTCGACGAACTCCGCAAACCGGATGTCGACTTCGCTGAATGGCTTGGACCGCTGGTTGTTGTCGGCGATGCTGTTGGCGGCCGTCATCATCTGGTGCATGCCCATGCCGGGGGTGTCTTTGAGCTGCTGCTCCACCAGCGCTTGCGTGATGGCGTCCATGGTCATATTTCTTGGTCTCGTTGTTCTTTTTCGGTGCGCAGAGGGTGCTTTTCCCAGAACTCGTCGGCATCAACTTCGCGCGAGGTCATGCCGTAATGCTTCTCCAGCGCAGGGATGACCTTGGCGATTGCCGCTGCGCGCTGCTCATGGTTGACATAGGCCGCGCGGAAATCGAAGTCCAGAGAGCCATCGAGGCCGACCACGTCTACGCCAGCCGCATAGGCGATGTGGCCAAGGGCGCTGTCGTAGTGGTGCCCATACGGGCTGCGCAAAAAACCCTCCCCGCGTTTTTTGGGGATGAGGACGCTCAGGCCGTTGGTGACCCAGCAGTACAGGATTTCTTTGCCGCCCATGTGGCGCTTCAGATGTTTTGCAGCTCGCTGGCCAGAGTCTGGCCCAGCATCTCCTGCACTACCTTGATGCGATCCTTGCAGGCTTTGTAAGAGGCGACTGCGTTCTCAACCATGGGTACGAGCGCATCGATGTCCACTTCGCCTCGACGCAGCGTTTCCGCCACGCTCTTGAGGCTTTGGTAGTTCTGCGCGTAGCTGGCGGTGCTCTCGGGCGTGGCGCTGTTGGTGTTTTCGGTGGCTTCAGTCATGATGACTCCTTACTGTTTTTGAACGGCGACTTGGCCGTCGTGCATTTGGATAACAAGGTTGGATTGATTGGCGATCGCTTCTTGGCTGGTGAGAACTGCCCCGCTTTCGCTTCGGATTAGGGCGTAGCCTCGCTCAAGCGTCTTCTTGGGAGACAGGCCTAGCACCTCGCGGGCCATGGCCTCCACATCGCGCATCGACATCTCCAGCAGTTTGTTGGCGTTTTGTTCGATGCTTTGCAGCGCGGTGGTGGCGTCGCTCAGGGCTCGCTGCGTTCTCTTTTCGGCCTCGCTGCGAACTTGATTGAGTGCTGCGGTGGTGTTGCTTTCGGCCAGCGTGATGACGCGCTGGGAGTCCTTGAGAACGGCTAGCATGCTGTTCATGGCGCCTTGGGCGTTGTTCACCACGGTGGCCATGATGTGGTTGACCACCTTGGAGGGGGTGTCAAATCGGCGGTGCGAGACCTCATCGAGTGAGGTGTTGTCTTTTTCGTGCCCGATGCCGGTAAATACGGGGATGGGGAATTTGGCAACCGCCCGCGTGAGGTTCAGGTCGTTGAGCCAAGCCATGTCCGTGACGGCGCCGCCTCCGCGAATGATTACGAGTGCGTCATAGCTGGCTTGACCGCTCATGATGGCGCTGTAGAGCTCGCGCATCTTTTTGGTGATGGCTGCGGCGGCTTTGTCGCCTTGAAAGACGCAGTTGTGCACATCAAAGCTTGTGAGCTTCCAGCTTTGCAGGATATCGGCTTCCCGCATGAAGTCCCCCAGCCCTGCCGCGCCCTCTGGAGCGATGATGGCCACGCTGGTGAAGTCTTGGGGGCTTGGAAGGTGCTTTTGTAAATCAAAGCTGCCTTCGGCCTTGAGAAGGGTGCGGATTTGCTCGAGCTTGGCAGCCATGTCGCCCAAGGTGAATTTGGGGTCGATGTCGATGACTTGCAGGCGAAATCCGTAGCGGGCATCCATCTCTGCTTTCACCTTGAGCAGCAGCTTTACGCCCTTTTCAAGGTTGACGTTGGCTTCGCGGATTTTCTTGTTGATTTGGGCGGCAGCTGCGCCAAAGACCATCCCTTGAGCCTTGGAGATTTCCTTGCCCTTGTCGTCGTATTCGACAAGAGAGAGCATCCAGTAGTTGTTGCGAGCCTTGAATTCGCTGAGCTCCGCGCTGATCCATGCGGCAGGCGGCGCGGCGCGTGTCATGGCCTCGCTGACGGCTTGCATGTACTGTGACAGGCTCGTGGAGCCGTCGTTGTTCATGGCTTTGCTTGCTGCGATGGGGCTGGAGAAATCAGCCACTCGCTGCGATGGCTGAACGGCTACGGAGCCTAAAAGCCATTGGGCAAAGGGCTCGGTGCTGATGCCGGGCGGGATAAACCAAGCACGCTCGGCACTATCCCAGCGGGCGCCCAGCGCCTTGACCTTTTCTTTTTCCGAGTAGGGGACTTTGAGATAAGTGTTCATTGAGGGCAATTATGGCGTCAATTTCTTCGATTAAGGATTGGTTGGTGCAATTAAATTGGCAAAGTGTTGTATTTTTGCAAGGCCGAAGATCATAATTTGATTCGGGGGTCTTGATGTTAAAAATTTACAAAATATTCGATGCAATTATTTGGTCGAAAAACAAGAATGCCTTGTTTGAGGCGATTGCCAACGGGGATGAGGGCGCCGTCGCGCGCGCCTTGTCCCCCTTGTGCCCGAGGGGGCGGTGAACCGACCGGTCGATGTCTATCTTCCTTATGGTGCTTCGGTCACTGGCGTTGCGGGAACGGCGCTGCATGTTGCTGTGAGGTGTGGATCTGTGCGAATTGCACAAATGTTGATAGAGGCTGGTGCCCATGTGAATGCCAAGGATTCGCGTGGAGATACGCCGCTCCATCATGCGGTTGAGCGTGGCAATTTGGCATTGGTTCATCTCCTTTTGAATCATGGCGCGGACCCCAATAGGCGAGGCTGGTGTGAGCGTGTTCCCATGCTGGCGGCCAGCGGCGCGGGCAAGAACCCTGTGATCGCTGCATTGCTGGGGGCGGGCGCTGATTTGGATGTGCAGGATGTGGATGGTCACTCGCCGCGCTCTACCTTCATTGGTGCTGAGACTCAGACCCTCTTTGCCACCCATGAGTCTCGCTGCGCCGCTCGGTCTATCGACCAAGTGTTCGCTGGCGATGTTGCGCAGCAGGCGACCTGTGAGAGGGGTGTTCCCGGCATGGCCTCCAAGGGCCGCCTGTCGCTTTGACTGGCGTTCTGCGTGCCTTCACGCGCCCGCAGAGTGCTCGAGGGGTTTGTTTTGCAGGGCTTTGTGCGAGATGCTGGGCATGCGGTATTCCCAGCTGCCTGCGTACTCGCCTCGGTCCTCGGGGTGCACGGATTGCAAATTGGTCATGGGGTTCCAGTAGCGCTCGACTTTTTTCATCCAGACGAGCTTGCCGCCAAGGGTGCGAATCGGATGCCAAGCGAACCAAGGCCGCCATTGCTTTTCGGTCGTCGCGCTGATCTGCGTAGTGAATTCACAAATGAGTTGTTCTGGCTTCATGCTGCATGCCTTAAGTGGATGTCTTGTCAAAGGAAGGAGCGCCGACGCTTGATGCGTTGGTGAAAGAACATCAGGCCTATGCTCATGATCTGCCAAGCGGTGACGGCGGCCATGCTCATGAGGGTGATGTAGAAGGCGATTCGTTTGCGCAGGTTGGGGTAATTTTCCAAGTCGATGGCAATGACCTTGCCGTTTGGCGCTGGGGCAACGGCAATGAAGACCTCGTCTTTTGCGGCAGGAAGGTCGGACAGGTGTTTCTCCGTCGCATCAAAGCCGGTGACGATGGGTCGCTGGATGTTTTTGGTTTGCGCAAGGATGGCTTGAACACTCTTTTGAATGGTTGGATTGCCGTTTTGGTACTCGCTGCCTTCTTCGATGAACTGGCACTCCAATTTCATGATGGAGCAGGTCGATTGCAGTGATTCGGCGGGGCTTTGGCTGGCGTCCATTACTGCCTGCCTTGAGATGTCTTTGAGGGTGTTTTGAAGACCAAAGATGAGGGTGACGTGAAAGAGCGTCACGATGGTGGTGATGGCCCCTGCTGCGCCCAAGGCAATCAGCCTGCTGGGGTTGACGGGGATGATACGGGTCAGCATCAGCGCTGGGGTGATGAAGACGCTGGCGATGAACAGATTGGGAAGAATGAACTCGGCGAAGTAGTAAATGTCGCCGAAGTGGGCGTTGGTGAAGTGTCCTCCTACAGCCGAGATGACTACACCGAGGGTGGAGATGCGCCCGGTGGCTGTGACCCACAGGAAGGTGTAGACGCTCAACAGACACAGAAATTGGGCGTCCAGCAAGATGCCCTCGGTGATGTCTGAGAGCAGGTCGGGGTCGAGTCTGTGCTGGTGCGTTCCGATAAATTCGCTTCCGTACTCAATGAGGCTCAGCCACAGGTGCTGGGTGCCGTAAATGAATACGCCGATGGTGATGACCCATCCAAGTAACTTGAGAAGCGTGAATTTTTTGGGCTCTTGGATGTACATGTTTGGGGGTAAATCAGAGTGGCGCCTCAGGCGCCGGGCGTTCAGTAGGGCAGCACCTGAAGGCTGATGTTTTTGTGGCGCGCGAGCACCGATTCCATTGCGGCCGTATGGATGAGGCTCTGGGCCAGCATCATGGAGCCTGATGGCATGCCGTGCATGTTAAGCAGTTCGATGGCCTGTCGCATAGGGCCTTGCGGCAGGACTCCGGTGCTTTTGAGCTCGAGCGCATCCGCGCACGCTTGGGTCAGCTGACTCTCAATGAGCGCCTTGGCTTGTTCGATGGCTGTGGTGTTTTGGCTCATGCGCGGCGGTGGTGGTGAAGGCTGTGACGGTGCTTGGATTCCAAGCGCTTGCGCAGGTCGCTCTTGGTGGCTTCGGAAACGATGAAGAAAAAGGTATTGAGCAGCTTATCGAGGGCATTTGACATGTTAGTGACTCCAAACTTTCAGGGTTTCTTAAAGGGTTGTCCCTGAGGTGGTTATTGTACATAAAAAACAAGCGTATAGAGGGTATGAAACGCGAGAAATATGGGTGAAAATAACGCCATGCGCCCAGAATTCATATCCCGATTGGATTTCGATGTGGTGCCCCTTATCGGTTTTGAGAACCGCAAGAGGATGTTCCCCATCAAGATGAACCTCGCCCAGATGTGGGGTGAGCTCGATCGCTGCCGCAACAACGCGCGGGCGCTGGTGTCCTATCTGCAAAAGAAGTGGGTTTCCGTGCAGTTCATTGGTCCTGATGACGAAAAGGCCAAGGATGTGATGGTGATTGCGGGCGAGTTCGAGCCTGACTTTGAGGGGCGCTACGGCGTGGTCTATGACGATGTGCGGGTTCTTATCTTCACAACGCGAGAGGGTTTTAATCGCCACGTGTTCTCGGATTCCGGTTGGAGTGCGTTCAAGCGTGACTTGCTGCAGATAGTGATGCATGAGTTGGTGCATGCGCGCCAGTTCATTAACAGCAAGCGCCGCTGGCTGCATGGTCAGGTGCGTTTTGAGCAGTCTCGACGGCTCAGCCTTAATGTGCAGCGCGAGTACTTGGCCGACATGTGTGAGGTGGAGGCCTACGCACATTGCTGCTACATCGAGCTCATGAGCAACTACAGGAGCTTTGATTTCTCAAAGTTGCCGGATAAGCTCACGGGGCGCATCAAGTGCGACAGTTTGAGGTTTTATTTGCGGGTCTTTGGCTACAAAGATGCATTGCAAAAGCCTGTGATTAAGCGACTCATCACGCACATCAAGGCATGGGAGCGGCGCTATAGGGCACATGTCAAGGTCGCGTTGGAGGCCTCGGTCGACTAAATTGCGACTGTCTTGGATGCCTTTTATTTCAATTGCCAATAGAATGGATTGATTCGCAGTTTAAGAATTTGAATCAATAATGAATGGCTTTGAGTTGACGGGTTTGCTGCTCACAATTGTTGCGGCCTTGGGGTATTTCAATCACCGGTTTGTGAAGCTTCCGGACACGGTTGGAATCACGGCAGTGGCTATGGCCATGAGCATTGGGTTGCTTCTTTTGGGGCGATTCCATTTGATGCCGATTGTGGATCAGGCGCAGGCATTTGTTCGTCAGCTCAATTTTGAAGAGTTGGTGTTCCAAGGTTTTTTGGGGCTCTTGCTGTTTGCGGGTGGCTTGCATGTGGACATTTCCTCCATCAAGGAGCAGCGCTGGCCCATCTTGATGCTCTCCACCTTGGGGGTGGTGCTGTCCATGGTGATTGCCGGCGGCGGCATGTACTTCGCCATGCATTTGCTGGATGTGGAGGTTGGCTTGCTGTGGTGCATGGCTTTTGGCGCGCTGATTTCTCCGACCGATCCAGTGGTGGTGCTCAGTATTTTGAAGACGGCGGGGCTACCCAAGAGCTTGGAGGACAAGATTGCCGGCGAGGCCTTGTTCAATGATGGAGTGGCGGTGGTTGCTTTCATGACCATGGTTGGCTTGGCCAGTGGATCGGCCAAATACGCCAGTCCGGTTGCGGTGGCGCTCTTGTTGGTTCATGAGGTCTTGGTGGCTGTGGGTTTGGGTGTTTTGCTTGGCTTTCTGGCTTCGTGGCTCATCAATAAGGTCGACAGCCATGCGGTTGAGATTTTCATCACGCTGGCCTTGGCCACTGCCGGCTACAGCTTGGCGTTGCGACTGGGCGCGTCGGGCCCGCTGGCTGCTGTGGTGATGGGTTTGGTGGTGGGGTCACACGGCTTTAACTTTTGTGTGCCAGAACGCTCGAGACAGCGGTTGTTCGATTTTTGGGCGTTGGTCGATGAGTTGCTGAACTTCGTCTTGTTTGGTTTGGTGGGCTTGATGGTTTTGACTTTGGATATTGATCTTCGTCACATCGCGGTTGGAGCTATTGCGATTATTGTTGTCCTTGTTGCGAGGTATCTGAGCGTGGGTATTCCACTGGGATTTTTCCGTACGGAGCAACTGTCGCGAGGGTTGCGTGCCAAGATTCTGACTTGGGGAGGACTGCGTGGGGGTATTTCAATTGCGCTGGCGTTGTCTTTGCCGTCTTTCTACGGAAGAGACCTCATTCAGGCGGCTACCTATCTGGTTGTTGCGTTTGGCCTGATGGTTCAAGCTACCACATTGCGCACACTCGTTAGGCGTTGGACTTCTTGAATTTTGTTGTTCTTTTGTTTTTTTTGTTATTTTCTTGAAGTTCATGTATAAAGCCATTGCGTAGGGTATATAATGGCACCATGTTCATCCTTCATTGCATACGTCTAGCCTGAGATAGAACAAGCCGTTCCGTTTCATTTGCCACCTTATGTGGCCAGACAAGTATGCAAAATCGTTTATTTGAAGCTATTGAACAAAAATTGGTCTACCTGCGTCTGGTTCTGCGGGACGCAAAGTCCTTGCAGCGCTATGACATGCATCGGTTGACGATGCTTTTTTACCGTGGCGTTGAATTACAGGCTGAGATCCAGAAAGCTCAACCCTTCTCGGATGCGCTCAATGCCTTGGCTGATGACTTCGCTCATTGGCTGAAGTCGCTCAATGAGGAGTTGGGCTTAGACCCAACTGATGGTGCCATCCTGATTTAAGCCTTCGGGATAAAATTGGCACCATGAAAGAAATATCCATTGAGCAAGCCAAGCAGCAATTTACCGGGGTCATTGTCGCGGGTGAATTTGTTGTATTTCATCAGCCCAGCGACAGCTCCATTAAGTCTCCTGCCGCCCCCGACAGCTATCCCACGCTGGGGGTGGCTAAGGATGCGGGAATGGCGCTGTTTAAGCAAATTGGCGTTGATGGCCAACCAACCCGCCAGCCTGATGGCTACCTGAGTTTTGCCAAAGTTGTGAGCTGATTTGGCTTTTTTGGCTGGCATCTGCTACGCTGTTGGTTTGCGTATTTCGGGGCGGCTGTATGACCTTTTCCATTGCTGAGCAACTCAAAACCGAGGTTGAGGCTTACGGCCGGCTGGGTCACCCTGCGCTCATGCAGCGATTTGTGATTTCCAGTGGCAAGCTCGGCGGCGAGCGACTGCTGGAGCATGGCTATGGTCAGGGCGCTTCCAAGGAGTGCTTTCGCAATGCCACCCGGTTGGCGCTCGAGTACCCTGAGCTCACTTATGTCGAGGGGTATGGCTATCTGGAGGGCTTACCCCTGCTCATCCACCATGCTTGGTGTGAAGACCAACAGGGCAGAGTCGTGGATGTGACTTGGGCGCCAGAGCGGGGTGGGCAGTACATGGGTGTGCGCATCGATGCTGATGAGTTGCTCGAGCAGATGGAGTCCAATGGGGTCTATGGGGTGCTTGATACTGGCCGAGGCTTGAATGTCGAGTTTTACTTTCGACGAGACCCGCAGCTCGAGCAATGGGTCTTTGACAATGGCTACGCCAAGCGCCTACCCAAGAAGAGCTCTTCTTTGCAGCCCTGATGGGTTTCAGAGCTCTTCGGGTTTTTTGGGGAAGTAGTCTTTGACGATGTGCAGGGGTTTTTTCTGTTCGTCATTTTTCGCATCCAGCGGGATGACTTCTACGGTGTCTATGCCTTCAAAACTGGGTCCGATGACGGCAAAGCGACGCTTCCAAGGCCCGAGGATGACGGGGTAGGACACCCCATTTAAGACCACGGGTGAGCCGCGCTGGATGGTTTTCATCCAGACTTGGAGCAGCTTGTCGGCTTCGCTTTGCTTTCGCATGAGACCTGTTTCGGCTTACTTGCGGTAGCGGATTTCAGCGCGGCGATTTTTCGCCCAAGCCGCTTCGCCGGTGCCGGTGTCCACGGGTTTTTCTTCGCCAAAGCTCACGCTTTCAATGCGCTGTGTGTCAGCGCCCATGATGCTCATGACGCGCTGGACGGCTTCGGCGCGCTTTTGGCCCAATGCGAGGTTGTATTCGCGGCTACCGCGCTCGTCGGCATGGCCCTCCAAGAAGACCGACGCATTCTTGTTGTTGCGAATGAATTGCGCGTGGGCCTGCAATGCGTCATGGTACTGGGGCGCCACATCGAAGCTGTCGAATTCGAACTCGATGATGTGGGTGACGGCCTGCGGACCGCGTTCGGCATCCATAGACGGGCCGACGGGGGTGATGGTGGCCGCGCCTTGGGGGTTGCAGTCGCTGGAGGTCGCATTGGCGCACATTGTCCCAAAAAGCTCGGGTTTCGTGCTGGACTTGGTGACACCGCTCAAGTCGCTCACTTCGGTTTCTTGGAGCTTGACGCTCGAGCTGCAGCCGGCCAATGCGCCGGCAATTGCGATGCATACGGCAATTGCTTTGAAATTCATTGAGATTGGTACTCCAAAAATGTGTTGATTACAAATTATAAGGGTCAATTGCTCATTGAATTGGATTTGGTTTGGCTGTTTTGCTCTGTGAAATGGGGGCGCGTTTTTGGAATCGCCGTTTGTGCCAGAAGATAAGTTCCAGTGGTCCAATTAGCCACAGCAGGTGCGCGGGAATGGCAACCCATGAGTACACGAGTTGGAACTTTTGCAATGTTTGGCTCCACTGTGTGGTTTCCAGCACGATGCGAACAGAGCCGTCTTGTGTGCAGTGGTACAGGACATGGTAGCCAGCGAGGCGGCTGGTGCCGATTGCGGGCATGGAGCCGGTCGTGGCGAAGCTGCACCCTTTTGTGCTGTCCTTGTGGTCCAGTGCTTTGCGGGTGATGGCGTCGACTTCGGCATTGCCCGTGATGGGGGCTTTGCCACGGGCAGCGCCTTGAAAGCACTGCATGTCGTGGTGTTTGCAGATGGCGTCGAAAATCCATGGCTCGGGAGCTTCTGCGGCCATGCGCATCACCGCTCTTTGGTGGATTCGGCTCTCAAAAATCGACTCACGGATCACGAAGTGGAACAGCACACTGGTGCCCAAGATGCTGGCCACGGACAGGAAGATGAATACCCGGTCAAGCGATCGCCATTGACGGCGCATCATGGTCACGGCCAGCGCAGCCAAGGCGATGCAACCCAGCAGCATCTTGGCGTACTGGTTGCTTTGGGTGCTGCTGTTGCCGCGCCCAAAGTGCTCTGGGTAGAGTTGGTGTTCGATGAGCCATGGGTGCAGGTAGGTGGAAAACACATCGGCGCCCATGTTGCTGGCCAGCTGCGTCAAGAGCAAGGCGGCGGTGATGTGTATGGGCTTGATGGTTCGGCTCAGCAGCGCTGCGCCGCACAGGAACAGGGCCATGGTGTGCATGAGCATGTCAAAGCGCACAAAGACACCGGAATGCTCGATGAACTTGCCGTCCATGAAGGGCTCGGCCATGTCCAAGATTTCCGGTGTGTACAGGGCGGCGGCGATCCAAACCATGGGCCAGCCGGTAGTCATTTGGGCGATGGATTTGGCGGTCTTTTGCGCCAATTCGCGCAGCTTAGTCAGGCTGAAAAACAAACTCGTCTTTAAAAAAGTCTGTTTTGAATTGGCATTCACATGGGAATTATCTTGGGCATTGTTGTGCATCAAGATATTTTAATTGCCGCTTTTAATTGATGGGGCAGCCGCGACTTTTGCTGTAGTCCTTGGCCTCTTGCAATTTCCCGGCTTGCAGCAGGGCTTGGGTGACTGGGCTGAGGCTGAGGTCGCTGCACCAATTGCCTTGCTGGGTGGTTGTGGCAGAGGTGGCGGCGGGCTCTGACGCGCCTGCGCCAAGGGCTGCGGGACGGTGAGTGGCAGCGGTCCGCTTTTCCTTGGCGTCCTCGGCTTTGGCTTGTTCGATTTGTTGGTTGCCGTCTTTCCAGAGGGCGTAGCCAGCGACAATGCCGCCAATGATGGGGCCAGCGCCTGTGGCGCCAAGCCCGATGAGGATGTTGTTCGCGGCCGCGCCTGTCCAGACGGCGCGCGCAGTATTGCCCACATTGGCCTTTTGCTCAAGTGAGAGGTCGCTGCGGTACGCCAGCTCGACAGCGCCGGCTTTTAGAAGGCTAAACCCAACGATGCCAGAGGTGCTGGTGGGTGCGATGGGGTTGGCTTCAAAGGCTTTGCCGCTGCGCAGTACCCAGTCGGTGCTGGCGCCGTCAAGGGCTGCCCCCAAGATACCGCCGTATCGCATTTGGCTGGCCACTTTTGCCAAATTGGGTGATTCACTGGGTGCTTGGGCGCTCGCCGCCGAGCCAATGAGCGTGGTTGCAAGAATGATGGCTACCGCATTTATTTTCAATTCAATTCCTTGTCAGATTTATCAAATTTGTCAATTAACTAGCAATTTTTAACAGGAAATTGATTCCGCTATCTGACGGTAACTGACAGGTTTTTCCTTTTAGATGGACAGCTGCAGGCTATTGGGTAGAAAATTGACTGATGCATGTCAATTAAGGGATGAAAAAGATGTCGTTTAAGCTGAAACCGCCTTTGGATAGCGCGCTGATTGATGAGGTCGCTCAATTTCCTGCCATGGCCATTGCCCGCGCATGGCAAAACAAAGGAGGAGGCTGGACAGCTACTGTTGATTGCGGAGAGCGCAGCTATGTCTCGGATGCGGTTCCGCTGGAGTACGCAGCCAGCGAGGAGCTTGCGTGCGAGAAAATTAAGCAGTGGCTGCTGGGTGATTTGGCGGCAACAGGCCAGTTGGGTAAGCGTCAATACCAGCCGCACTGGAGCTCCTACGATGTCAAATACAGACTCATGGAGCATTGGAAAACCAAGCTGCAGATCGATGCGGCGCCGGGTGGTGGCGCCACGGGGCTTGGTCTGTGAGCTCTTTTGGGCAGTCCCACTGGGAGCGGATCACTCGGGCTATGAATGACCTGTCCGAGGCGGTGCATGAAGGTAATTTGGATCTCGCTCGTCAGGCCGTTGAGCAGGGCGCCAATCTGGATGCGCCCGTTACAGTCAAGCGCCACTCCCATCTGATGATTGCCTGCATGCGGCGACACCCGCAGGTGGCGCTCTTTCTCATCGAAAGCGGCGCCGGCTTGGGTTATGTCGACCGCGAGCGGGGAATGAGTGCATTGCACTGGGCTTGCAATCGCGGTTTGGCGGATGTGGCCATTGAGCTCATTGAGCGTGGACAGGACTGGGAAAAACGCGACAAGGATGGGAGAACGCCCATCATGCACTTGATTAATTCATTGCAGAAAGATGCGCTGGTCAAGGTTTTTGCCCATTTGGGTCTGACGATCAATTCGAAACATCTTGGCCGCTCCTTTAGGCAGCTATTTGCGCATAATGAAATGGCGAAGGGCCTTATTGCAGAGCTTGAGCAGGAAATCAAATCGGCTACGGTTTCTGCGATGATGGCGTCCAGTTTTTCTGATTCCTTGATGCCTGAGCGTGAGCAAAGCGGGGTATCCAATAAGAAGAAAAGCCTTTCTTTGTAGTTTGGAAGTGGTATGAGTTTTTCTGTCAGTGTCTCGAATCAGCCTAAGCTTTCTGCACAAGAGGGCAGCGAGTGGTTTGACCGGTTGCCTGTCGAGAAGAGGCAAAAGTTGCGCAATGCTGACCCGCAGGTGGTTGCCGAGTACTTGGATGCCGGAGGCGATCCGAATGTCTGCGTTGGTTTGGGTTGGACGCTTTTGCAGGTGCTGGTCGGGCGTTCTGCTGGTGGTGATGTTCGGGCCCTGCGCTTGGCGCTGGATGCCGGTGCCAATCCGAATTTCGCAGGTAACGGCGGTGGTGTGCCACTGCAAGTGGCTGCTTCTTCGGGTTATTTGCAGTCGGTCAAGATGCTGGTGGAGGCCGGTGCTGAGGTTCGCCTAGCGGGCAGTGATTCCCCGCTGTTTGAGGCGGCGCAGCATGGGCATGTGGATGTGGTGATCTACCTTTTGAGCCATGGCGCTCACCTCTTCGATCGCGACGCGGCTGGCAAAACGCTCATGACCCGAGTGCTTGAGCATGGCCGCTACCCGGCGTTGGTCAATTGTCTTGTGGATATGGGGGCTAACTACCACGATGGGCACAATCTGTGGGCAATGGCTGTGAAGGCGTCCTACCCGGATTTGGCCATAGCGATGATGCGTGAGCGGGGGATGTCGCTTTCCGAGCCGGTCATGGGTAAGACGCTGATGGAGCATTTTGCGGGCAATCAAAGAGCGCTGTTGAGTATCCAGTTTGAGATTTCTGGAGATGCATCTGGGGCTCTTGAGGGTGCGTTTGGGGTCTTGGAAAATCGCGTTTTAAATCTTTCTTACACGCCTGTCGTGAGTCCTGCATTGGTTAAAACATCTGTGATGGGGATGAGTGCATGAAGATTTCTCCTGTTACCGAATCGCTGGCTTTGGTGCCTGTGCCCTATGGGCAGCTGACTGCGGTCCATAAGCGCGTGATGGAGCTGGCGCACAGCGGCGACGCCCAAGAGCTTGCGCGACTCATCGAGGTTGGTGCGCCTTGGAATTTTGGTGTGGAGGGTCGCTTTGGTGATGGAACTCCGATGCATGTTGCCGTGCGTGCGGGTAATGTGGATGTGGTGAAGCTTTTGTTGGGCCTTGGGATGTCTCCAAATGCGCGGCATCCCGCCATCATGGAGGGTGACTCCCCGCTCTTGGCGGCAGCTTCAGACCCGAAGTGCGCGGCCTGTTTCCCTGCGTTGCTCGAAGCGGGGCTGGACTTGAATCTGGGCGGCCGACACGGCTGGAGGCTCATCCATCTGGCGGCCATGTTTGATAACGCTGCTTTGCTCGATGCTGTTTTGGGTGCGGGCGTTGACCCCAACCAGTTGCCTGCTGAGGGTTCCGGCCGGCGAAAAAACAGGTGTTTGCGAACAGCCTTGGAGCTGGCCTCTTCCTCGGGTTATGTGCAGACTGTGCGGCGCCTCATTGACGCGGGCGCGGATGTTGACTGCGTAGATGTCAATCGCTGCACGCCTTTGCACAGTGCGTGTCGATTTGAAGCGCCCTTGGAGGTTGTGCGGGCGCTGGTGGACGCTGGGGCTAATATTCATGAACTCAACGGCGATGGCAGAACTCCTTTGCATGAGGCCATGAGGGGCTCCAACGCCCCTGTGATCCTTTGGCTCTTGGAGCTGCATGGCTTGCAGCCGGGCCCCAAAACGGTGGTCAATGGCCGCACCCTCAAGCAGCACTACTCGGGACGGGCCGAGGAGTTGCAAAGGTTGCTCTCATTTCAGGCGTCTGAGCTCATTCAGGAGCAGTTTTCGGGGGCTGAGTCGACGGCCGGGGAGCGCCCGGCGGCCCAGCGCAGAGCTTCTTTGGGTCTTTGATCAGGGGTGCGCTGCGCCCAGCGGCACGCCCATGTCCTCTAGGCGCTTTTCGTACTCACCCTCATCGATGCGCATCAGGCCAGCCTTGGCTATGGCCAGCACGCTGGCCATGTCTTTTTCTGAGGCGATGACGGTGGCCGAGCCGGTGGCTGCGAACACATGGCCACGAGGGGCCAGTGCCAGTGTGATGGACTCATCGGTCTCGTACAGGTTCACCCGCGCGGCTTGCAGCTGCTGGGTGATATCTGGGGTGGCTGTCATGGCGTGCTCCTTGCGGTCGTCCTTGAGGGGTGGTCAGTGCTCGGCTCTGGGCTGCAGCAAAAACTCCATCTCTTGCACCCAGTCTTTCATTTGCTGCTCGTGCCAAGCGCTCACGCGGTTGCCGGTTTGGCTGTTGACGAATGCGTCTTGGTGAAAAAGCCCATCGGCAATGTGTGCGTAAAGGGTTTTTTGCTCTGTGCTGCTTGCGCTGTTTTGGATCAGCTCGATGAGTTGACTGATGCAGGTGTCCACTCGGTCATGCCAGTTGGGGGTGGCTTGGGGGTTGGTTGGCTCGTGGTGCATATGCCCTCCGTGGTCCTGCAGTTAATTTCAACGATGAATTGAATTTTAGTCCTTGGGGCAATTTCATGAATTGTGGTTTGTCCTTATATTTGCCTGTAATTGGCTAAAATATGGCCAATGAAATTAGCCAAATATGCGATCAACCATTGGCGGGAAATTGCCGTACGCATTGCGTTGATATTGGCATTGGCCAGCTGGTGGCCGGTGCTGCTGGAGTTTTCAGAGCCCTTCAGGACTGGTCAGTGGGTGGACAGGAGCGGGGCGCTTATCTTGCTGGACATGCAGCTGCACACTTTCAGCCTTTTTTTGTGTGTGCTGGCCATCTTCAGGCGCCATGTGGGTGCGCTCGATCTGGCGCTGGCCCTTGTCTTGACAGCGCTTAGCAGGTGGGGCGGGAAAGACTTTTTCACCACCGTGGTGCATCCCTTTTTCCTCGAGCATGCCATCTATCCGCAGTGGCTTGGCAAAGGCAGCACGGCCGCGCAAAGCCATCAGTACGCGAAAGTTTTTATCGGTGGCTGGGTGGCGCTAATTCTTGGCGGGATGCTGCTGGTGCGCCGCTGGCGCACCATGGATCGCCTCTATGTCTGGCTCATGGGCACGAGCGTGCTGGTGACCACGGTCCTGTTTCACTTCATGATTCGTGAGGCCATCTTTGAAAGCCGCGCTCACCAAAAGGCAGCGATGGCTTTGGCGGTGGAGGCACCCAAGGACTGGATTTTTAAAGCCATGTGCCAGCACCAAAAACTCGAGTGCCACGAAGCTTCCTTGTCCTCCGGGTACCCGGTGACGGGCAACGCAGTACTTGATGCGGAGACGCGCCGAATGATTGACTCGACCCGAGGGTACGCTGGGGCCACTTTCTCGTATTCGGCATCGGTGCCGCTGTCTGGCGGTCTTAATGATTACCATGTGATTTACCACTGGACGAGTGCGCAAACTTACCGCATGGCGGTCGAGCGCGAGCAGTGGCACAGGACGCTGCAAAAATTCCAGCTGGTGTATTCGTGGATTGGGATTCCCGCGCACTTGCTGTGGATCTTGGGAGGTCTGTATTTGCTGCGTTGGCACCGCATCAGATTTGCCAAGAGGATTTCCCAGTCTTTGCCTAACTGATTGGACGTGCGTGTATCAAATTTAGGGAATTTGTCAAATTAATGGACTTTAATTGGCATTAGAACCATACTATTTGCAATAGTGTTTGCAAATGGAGTTGGCAATGAGTAGTTTCCTGCTCGGTAAGGGTGTTTTTTCTGGCCCGTTTGGCTCGTTTGTGACCCCTCATTTGGATGTGGATTCCTCAAGAAAGTTTCGGGACTCCTTGGTGATGGCGATGCGCGCAGGCGACCAGCGTGCGTTTGAGCGGGCGCCGGCCTATGTTGAGCCCGCCTTGGTCTCTATTGGCGGCGCAGGCGTATTGCAGTTTGCTTGCCGCAGTGGGCAAACCGAGATGGCCAAGGCGTTGGTGGGTAAGGGCTGCGATGTCAATGCGGTGGACGCCAGTGGCTGGACGCCTTTGTACGCAGCATGCGTCGGGCGTGCTGTTGATGCTGCTGAGTTTTTGCTGGAGCAGGGCGCCCGCCCGGATGTGGGCTGTGTGGGTATGAGCCTTCGCCCCATGACGGATGGCATCACCTATTCAGCTTCACCGCTGCATGCCGCTGTTTTGTGGTCTGGTGCTGAGATGGTGGACTTGCTGGTTCAAAACGGTGCCGATGTCAATGCCGTCGATGGCGACGGCGTGAGCGTGCTCAAGAAGGCGATAGCCGTCAAGGACGAGGTTTCTGCCGATGTGGTGCGCGTGCTGCTGGACGCGCAGGTTTCTTTGGTGGGTCTTTCTGCTGCCGAGCTCGAGCGTGTGAACCAGCTAGATGTCATGACTGCGCCTCAAGTGACTGGCTATGCTTCGGGGCCAAAGCTCTGAGGGGGTTGGTGACCTCAAAGCGACGGGGCGCGGTGACGGGTTTTACCTGAAGGTTCACCCGCATCCAAAAAGGTTTCTTGTAGTTGCTGGCTTGCGCTCCACGACTGGAGCCAGTTGCGCAGCTTCTGGGTCGAGCATTTTTCAATGGCTGTTACGCCGTGAATGTCTTTGGCTTTCGTGTTTGCACCGCTTTCTATCAGGAAGCACGCGGACTCGAAGTTGTTGCGTGCGCAGGCGTGGTGCAGTGGCGTGCTGAGCTTTTTGTCAGGAGCATCTATGTCTGCGCCTGCTTTCAAAAGCGCGGCAATGCTCTGAGGCTGGTTCGACTTCGCTGCAATGTGAATTGGCAATTCGCGTTCCAAATCTTCCGCACCAATTCTCGCTCCTGCATCAATGAGACTCTGAACCACGTCTGGCATGTCGTAGTAGCAAGCTGCATGAAGAGGACTTTCGCCAAGCCAGTTGACTGCGTCCATGGAGGCTCCGGCATCCAAGATTCGGAGAATGGTTTCGTATCGTTGCTTTTCTCGCTTGTGAGTCCCAGCCTCTTGAATGGCCATATGCAGTGCGGTATTTCCATTTTGACTTCGCTCTTGAATGGATGCGCCGTTTTCGATGAGCAGAGAAACAATCTCTAGGTTGTTTTTGGCGGCTGCATAGTGCAGCGCCGTCATCTGCGAGTGGATGCAGGCTAGATTGATGGAGTCCTTGTGGAGGAGGCGGCGAACCACCTCGATGGCGAGGGAGTCATCTTTATTAGCTGCGATATGGATTGGCAGCAAACCATTTCCGTCGTGATGTGTTCGTTCTGCACCGAGCTCAAGGAGCAGTTTTGTGAGCTCGGCATTTCCGTTCCAAGCGGCAATATGAAGCGGGTAGCTTTTCCAGCCATCTGTTTTGGGTGTATTCACGCTCACGCCGCTCTGGACGAGTTGCGTCACTTTGGCTAGATCGCCGTTTTCGCAGGCGATTCGCATCTGATGATTCATGCCGTCTTCTTCATAGGGAGAGTTGGCTTCTCGCCTGCCGGACCGTCGATTCGTTGGGGGTTGCCTCTGGGTTTTCGGTGATCACGTGATTGACGGTGTACTGGGTCTTGAGGCTGGACAGCAGCTGCAGGGTTTTGAGTCCATCCGTGGTGTTGCGGTTGACATAGGCTTCCATCTCGTTTTCACCCAGCTTGCCGCAAGGGTTTGCGCCCGCCTGTACGGCCATCCTCATCATGTCGTGGTGGTTGCCCTTGATGGCAAGCGCCAGTGCAATACTGAGATCGTGTGGATATGGTGCGACCGATTCTCTCTCGTGCGCTTCTAGGATTCTCTTGAAGGCCTCTGTTTTCCCGCCCTCGGCAGCCATGCACAGCGCAGTGCGACCCTCGTAATTGCGGTGGTTGAGCTTGCACTCATCGTCAAGCAGCGCATCGATGATGGTGAGCGCATTTTTGTTGTGCTCTTGGTTGGCTGGGGTATTGCCGTTGGAGGGGCTGTATCTTTCCACAGCCAGCATGAGAGGGGTTTGGCCGTGTGCATCCAAGGCTTGGGTATTGACGCCTATTTCAAGCAGATCGATGACGGCGGAGGCGTCGGTCTTGTGTACGGCAAGGTGCAGGCATGTTGCGCCTTTTTTCGGGGGCGCAATTTTCTCCACGTGATGCGCGTGCACGGGGAAATCAAGGATCTCGTTGGCGGGGACTTCGCTCATGTGCAGACTGCAAATGAGGTCCATGACGAGGTCGCCACGGCCGTTGTCAATCAGGTACTGTGCGGCGGTATAGCCCTTGTCGTTTTTCCAGTTCGGGTGCGCGCCCAGCTCAATGAGTTTTGCGTTGGCGTCAGGTCGTCCGAGCGTGGCTGCCTCGAAGAAGAAAGGCCCGAGCGCCTCCTCAATCATGAAAGTGTTGCCTGACAAGGGGGCGATTATTTCCTTGGCAGCTGCCTCAATCATGGCCAGTGAGCGTGGGCTGGAGTTTTCAAAGTGCTCGCTGGCCTCGAGAATTCCATTGCGGAGAGTTTTCTTTGCAATTTCCAGTCTGTAGTCGCTCATTTGGCAAGACGCTTTCTTGTTTTAAACCAATTATTAGATTGTATTGAGTGCATCGTATTGAGCAAGAAATTTGTTGGGATGTCATTAGATTTGAGTTAACCTGATGGGTGAATTGGATTTCACGGAGATTGATATGTCGGGTAAAAAGCCTTATTCATTTGTGGTGACCATCGAAGCCAAATCCGAAGACCGCGCTGATGATGTGCGCTCGGAGGTGGTGGGCGGTATTGAGGATTTGATTGAATCCGGCGAGGCGCGAGGCTGCGAGATTTCTTGGACCTCCATGGAGGAGGGCGATCAGGCTCAGAAGCTGGAGCTCTATCGCGCCTTGCATGACCGCATGAGCGATCTGGTTGAGGATGGCAAGCTCCAAGCGCTCAAGCAGTCTGACCCCAAGGCCTACGAAGGTTTGGTGCAGGCTTTGGAGCAGCTTGCAGGCCTTGACCCCAAGCCTGTGAGTCAAGTCCGCGCTGCTCCTGCAGTCTGATGCGCCGGCAATACCACCTTGTTGACGGCACGGGCTCCTCAGAGCATCTGGAGGCCTTGGATGATGGCGTTTTCCCAGAAGGGGAGACTTTTTGGATGATTGCCGGCTTGCCCGGTGGGCCTTACGAGTTCGATAGCCATGAAGCCACCAAGGCGGCTGTGCGCGACGCTTGGTCGGGCGACTGGGAGGCCGCCGCCATGCTCGAGAGGGCTTCTGGCAACCCGGATGTGGCTTGCCTGATGGGGAAGGGTGAAGAAGCCGAGCCCTACATCCTGTGCAGCGTCCTTGGTGGAGTGGATGTTGAGATGGCCTTGAAAAACGGATGGATTGATTCTCCAGAGCAGTATTTGGAGATCGAGCGAAACGACGCGACGGCTGTGTTCGACAGCGACGAGGACGCGGCCATAGCCGCAGTCAAGGCCATGCGCGCTGGCCACGAGAGGGCGCGAGAGGTGGTCATGGCGGCTCAGGCCGACCCCAAGGTCAGGAGGATTTTGGGGATGCTCGATACTCAGCAGAAGATTGAGGATGCATTTGGCGTTCATATCCCTGAGGGCTATGACTGCATCAAGACTCACCCGCGCGGCCTGAGCATGTGAGGTTGAAATGAGCGAAGGCGAAGACTCAAAAGTCGTGGAGAGTTGGTACACAGCTCTAAGGTGGGAGAGTGTCCAGCGCTACGGGATGCAAGTGAGTTTGCAAGAGCATTTGGGTATCTTGCAGAGAATTCGACAAGCCATTGACGATGGCCAGCAGGCTGAAGACCTGAGGGTTGCCAGAAAATGGGGTGAGTTTTATTTTGACAAGTTCGTGGCCATGCACTGCACGCTCGAGCAGGTTAAGCGCCTGCATGAATGGAAGCTGCTGGGGCCATTTTTTGTTCCTGAATCCAACTGCGACTTGCTGCATTTGGCCGCCGGTGCGTGCCGCATCGACCTTTGCGAATGGATGGTACAGACTGCGTCTGAGAGCAAGCGCATGGTGTCACCTTCTGATCGCGCGATGAGCAGCGCACTGTGCGAGGTTGTTCCTTCCTTGGTGGAGAAAATTCAAGCACAGGCATTGCCGGGGCCTCAGTTCTCCAACCCAAAAGAAATGGCGCAATGGCTCTTTAAGATGGGCGGCAGGCTCAATGAGCATTCCCATGCGGAATCCACGGCGCTCTATGAGATTTTTGTACAAAAAGAGCCCGTGCAAGCCAATCTTGACTACGCCCAATTCTTAATCGGTCATGGCGCTGATGTGAATTTCGCCAGCCGCGCTGGCTACACGCCATTGATGGCTTGTGTCGCAGGTGAATTTGTCGATTACGAAGGCGTTGAGTGGCTGCTCAAGCGTGGCGCGGACCCTGCCATCCGGCTGCGTCAGTCAACGGGCTACAAGCTCGATGTGGATCTCGGTCTGGGCGCTTTCGTGATCCGAAAGGGCGGCTTGCCTGCATTGCAGCGCCTGAGCGAGATGACCCGACTGAACCCAGCCCAAGACCCCTCTGTGCTGCATGTGGCCATTGAGGAGGGCGACTCCAGAGTGGTTAAATTTCTTTTGGATGCCGGCGCCGATCCTAATGGCTGGATGGTTCCCAGCAAACCCCACTTGATGCATGCGATCACGAAAAGGCACATGCGCATTGCGCGCATGCTTTTGGAGGGTGGCGCCAACCCCAATGGCCCCCAGAGTGATTTGATTCCAGAGGAAGCCCACCCCATGGTGGCAGCAGCTTTGGCTGAAGATGTGCAATTTGTGAAAGACCTATTTGCTGCCGGCGCTTGGCCTCCGGCGCGTGTGGTTGATCGCTCCTTTGCTCAGACCATTGCCAAGGCGCCCAAGGATGTGAAGGAATTCATCAAGTCCATGGTGGCCAAGAAAGTCATCGAGACCAATATTCAGGCGGGCTTGGAGGGGGCTTTTGGCGCTCCCGCGCCCGCTGTGGTCATGGCTAGCCCAAAGCCCAAAAGAGGTTTATCGCTCTAGCTTCCAGTTTTTTCGAGGACCAGCCAGACATCATGGATGGCTGTGAATTGGCAGTGATGGCGATTGAGTGATTCGGTTTCTCGGCTTTTCACTGTCCAGTTTCGCTCAATTTCTTCAAAGAAATCATCGTTTGCTGTGCACCCGCCTTGCATCTCGCCTTGGTAGACCAAGGTTTGTCCCTTTTTCATGGCGGTGGCCACATTGAGCCCGAAGGGTGAGTCGTAGTTGGGCCAAGACAGCAAGACGAAATCGAAGTGCCCCGGCAAGAGCGCAACGGCGTCTCCGTGATGGTCTCTCCTGTAGATTTGCTCGAAGCCGTAGCCCTTGTGTCCATCCCACTCGGCGGCAACGATCTGGGCGGCCGGGTTGAGGCGGCCAAGCTCTTTGCTGATGAAGCCTGTGCCGCTGCCCGCATCGAGCGTTGGAGCATCGCCAATCAGATCGGACAATGCCTGCGCACACTCCTTGGTGATGTAGGGGAAGCCGAATTTGCGGTTGTAGTGGGGGCGCGCCATCAGGGCTTGAAGGTTCAAATCTCCTTCGGCATTGAAGTCGCCGAGCAGCTCCTTGGCCTCGGCGTAAGGCAAGAAGGGGTGAAGATCGGCGATGGGTTCAAGCATGCGGTGATTTTATGTCCAGCGAGGGTGAATTTCACCCTTCTTAATTGGCAATGCGGATTTGAATTTGCCAGATACATCGGTTTCATCAATTTAATCAAGAGCATTGAAATACCCGCGACCAATTTGCACAAAAAATTACGTCAATTTGTGGCAGCTGAGCAACAATTCCGTCGAATTCTATGGGATCGTGGTGTAGGATTGCATCCATACACGACAAACACTTAATCGGCCAACCCATGCTTTACCTCATCCTCGTCATGCTCGCCCCGGTGGCGTGCTCGATAGCGCTCAAGCTTGTCTATGGGCGCGAATACCAGCTGCACGAGATGCTGCTGAGCATGCTGGTGGCCGCAGCGCTGTCTGCGGGTGTTTACATGCTCGGCCAATGGAGTCAGACGGCTGACACCCAAATCATCAATGGTGAGGTGGTGAGCAAGGCCTCCGAGCGGGTTTCGTGCGAGCACTCCTACACCTGCAACTGCAGGGAGGTGTGCACAGGCTCTGGCAACAGCCGATCGTGCTCGACTACCTGCGACACCTGTTATGAGCACAGCTACGACGTCGACTGGCTGCTCAAGAACACGGCGGGCTCGCCCATCAAGGTGCGCCGCGTGGACCGTCAAGGTCTGATGCAGCCTCCGCGCTACACCAAAGCCAAGATTGGCGACCCGGTTGCTGTCACCGACACCTACACCAACTACATCAAGGGCGCTCCCGAGTCGTTGTTCAACCACGCCAAGGGCATGCAGCAAGAGTTTTCCAGCATGGTGCCAGCGTACCCCACCGAGGTGTATGACTACCACTATGTGGACCGAGTCATTGCCAAGGACTTGGCGGTGCCTGACTTGGCTCAGTGGAACGATGACTTGGCCAAGATGCTGCGCAAGCTGGGTCCAGCCAAACAAGTCAATGTGGTTGTGGTTATGGTCAAGACCGAAAACCCCAGCTTTGAATATGCGCTACAGCGCGCATGGCTGGGCGGCAAGAAAAACGATGTGGTGGTGATGCTGGGTGTGCCCGAGTATCCCAAGCTCGCTTGGGTGCGTGTGATGTCTTGGACGGACAAGGAGCTCTTTAAGGTAGAGCTGCGCGATGAACTCGCTGACCTTGAGGTGGTGGATCGCGAGAAGATGCTGCCCATCATGGCCAAGCACATCGAGGCGTCATTCGTTCGCAAGCCCATGGCTGATTTCGAATACCTCAAGTCCGAGATTTCCCCGCCCCTTTGGGTGGCTGTGCTGGCCATCGCTTTGGGCTTGATCGCAAGCTTTGGCTTGTCCAGATATTTTTCCCGTAACTGAAGCTTTTTCCTGAAACTTTTCTTCAATCAACAAGGAGCAATCATGCTGAAGAAACAACGCGGCGCCGTCTCTGGCGCATTGGTCGGCCTGCTGGTGATGCTGTCGCTGGTGATTTTGACCGTACTGGTGGCGGCGATGAGTTACATCAGCGCCAACAACTCGGCAAACGCCATGGAGCAGCAAATCAAAGCCGAGTACGAGAACAACAAGAATGTTCTGTCTGGCTATACCCAGAAGATTGCCGAAGCCGCTCAGGTGCCTGACATGATGCGTGATGACCTTCAAAAGGTCGTGACGGGTGCCATTCAGGCCCGCTATGGCGAGGAGGGCAGCAAGGCCACCATGCAGTGGCTCAAGGAGCAAAACCCGCAGCTGGACCCGCAGATCTATCGCAAGCTGCAGCAAATCATCGAAGCTGGTCGCGACGAGTTCAAGAACAGTCAGACGCGCCTCATCGATGTCAAGCGTAACTACGAGACCAGCCTTGGCAACTTCTGGAGCGGGATGTGGATGCGCATTGCAGGCTACCCCAAGATCAATTTGGCTGACTTCAAGGTGGTGACGACCGACAAGGTTGAAGATGCCTTCAAAAAGGGGCGAGAAGAAGGTCCGGTGCAGATGCGTAAAGCCAACTGACAGCAACTCACCCAAGAAAAACGGAGTCGGTTTCGACTCCGTTTTTTCGTTCCAAGTTGGCTTAATGGCGGAAAAATGGCAATGAATTGGCGGGTCGTCCGCAATTGAGTGTTGTATTTTTATCAAACTGCCAATTTTTTCGCATACGAAGCCATAAAGCGCGATATTAGTCGTGTACATTTCATTCATTGCACCACATATATTGGCACTCATGAACGAAATATTCTCGATAACAGCGCATCTGGAGACGGAGATCATCGTGCGCAACACTACGCTGGATGCATTAATTGCCGGCGTGCTGGTCGAGCAAGGCATGGCGGTGGAAGATGCTCATCGCTCAATACCGATCAAGTGTGTGGATGGTCTTTTTCACGCCAGCTGCAGCCGTTACGACGGGGTTGTTCATCGCGGCAAACGATCCTTTACTGCCTGCATGCGTGCGCAGCACGACATCGACATTGACTGGGTTGAGCGCAAGCCCAATGGTGCAATCAAGCGCAAAATCGGGCTTCAGCGCCGAGCCGATTGCGGCAACGTCATGAGCACCTACGAGGTGACGCATTGCCCCTCTGTGACATGGCATGCCGAGGGAGACCCAGAGCATGTACTGGAGCTGCTGGAGAAGGTGCTTTTTATCGGCAAGCGACGAGCATCGGGTTACGGCCAAGTGCGCGATTGGGAGCTCAGTGAGTCCAGTCTCGGAGGCTTGATTGATGAAGATGGGCTTCCGCTGCGTCCAATTCCTTTGGAAATGTGGTCCGGAAGCAGGGAGGCAATCCGCGCTGACGTCGCTTGGAAGCCGGCTTACTGGCATCATGAAAATCGCGCTATTTGCGTGGTGCCGCAGTCTTTTGCCGGAGGTCAATCGTGAGCTTGGCTGCCAAATTCTTCATGGACAATTTCGGTCAGTACTTCATCAAGCGAACTGGCAACGACTTGGCTGATGCTCAGTCGGTTTTATCCAAGTCGCACGCCAAGGCAGTTGGTGATGGCGTTTCTCGGTTGATCAGTGGTTGGGCAATCATTCGTCCGGGTAGCGCTTGGATGCGTGCTGACTTGAAGGCCGAAGGAGTTGAGCGCAACAACTGCCTGCATTACTCAGAGGCTTGGCTCGCCGAGTGCGATCGCTGGGATGGCCAAGAGCCTAGGATTTTTCTCCGCTTTGAAAATAGCAACTTGAGCGCCACTCAGATTTTCCTGAGCGTTGACAAGAGATTTGTCCGCATCTGCAGTCCGGGAGGTGTCGAGACGCAAAACTGGTTGGTCCAAGAGCCGAAAGCTCGCAAAAGCTGAAATCTTCAGGAGCACTTCATGAAAGACTACGAAATACCCAACCCAAAGAGCATGCGTATTGTTGACATGCATCGCGTCATATCGGCAATCAATGATGGAAGCGACTGCCAGTGGCGAGATGATGGCGATAAAGTCATCATCAGAACCAGAAAGACACTGCCCCTTGAATTCGTCGAGTTGCCGTCTGTTCAAGAGGGCGAGGTGCGCATATTCAAGCTTAAAACATCAACTTCTGTTCAGAAAAAGGGCAAGCGAACTCCCCTTCAAAGTGGGGATCACGAAGCTCGAAAGCGATGGCTTGGCATTCGCTCTGAACGATTCGGGTTTGAAGTGATCAGCGCCCACTGCACCGACGAGTTGGTACAGGTTGAAAAGATTCGAGGCAAGCCATTTTTCATGGACAGCACAACCTTCGTTGGGACTCTTCGCGTAACGAATCTCGGCTTGTTCAATCAGGCGCTTGAAAAGGGCCTCACAGGCGGAAAAGGGACTGCTTACGGTTTTGGACTTCTCACCATTTAATTCATCGAACGAACCACATACAAAAGGAACTCACCATGTCAAAACTCATCTTCACATTTAAAGTCGAAACCGTATCTCCCGTCAGTATCAAGTTGCCGGATCAAGATGGCCATCCGACGATGATCATCAAGACCAATGTGGACGGAACCACTGTGAAAACAGCATACATTCCCGGAACCACGATTCGAGGCAAGCTGCGTCACGCGTATGTTCTGGCTGCTGTTGCCAAGAACGCTGCGGCGGGAAAAATGGCAAGCATGTATCAGCTCTATGAAGACTTGATTGGTCAGGATGCGAAGAGCGAAGCCCAGAGCGACAAAGTTGATTTGGCTGCAGTCAAGGAGCGGCGCCAATCAAACCACATTATTGATGTATGGGGCTGCGGACTTGGTGTCAGTGCTCGTCTGAAGATGGGGCACCTGATGCCAGCGGGCGGCATTGCCATTCCCACTGAGAAATTCCAAGCGGTTCGCAGAGAAATAAACTCGAATGCAGAAATTTTTGAGTACATGTCGGATGAGGCGAAAGAGAAATTCAGCCAGCGTCATGACGTAAATTCCAAGCGCGCAGAAGTGAAAAAGCAAATCGAGTTGCTTGGCAAGGAGATTCGCGCTGCGCGTAACGCAAAAAATACTGCGCTCATGGAAGAGCTTGAGGCAAAGCAAGTGAAGCTGAAGCAGCAGCAAGAAGTGTGCGAAAAGGAAATGGGGGAGATGAAGAACTCGACCAAGGGCATCTTTGAAATCTCCGCCATGCCTGCGGGAACGGATCTCGTTGGTCGCGCCACGCTCGACAAACCTCAACCCAAAGATTTGGAGATGCTGTTTGAGTGCTTTGACTTACTCAGCCGAGACCCCATCATTGGTGGCAACTCTGCTCGCGGCTTCGGAGAAATCAAAGGCAAAATTCAGATCACGGATGACGAAGGCAGGTGCTATGGTGCTGTTGAATTTGGTGGATTTGCGCCTGCAAAAGTGAGTATGACCGACATCGGTACGGCGTTTATGGCTATGCGTTTTGCGTAGCCTCTAAAAAGAAACAGAGGGCTTCGACCCCTTGATGAGTGAACGGGCTATGCCGCTTGCGTAGCCACTGAAAATGCAATAGGTCTGCGGTTCGATCTCGTTTAAAGGCTATACCGCGTGTAGCCACTGAAAGCATCGTGATGATCAGAGGCACCTACCTCATCAGGCTACCTGCGTAGCCACTGAAAATACGAAGCCAGATTTTTGTTGCCTTCGATTGGGCTATGCATTGTGTAGCCATTGATCTTGGCAAAGGTTTGAATTGCCCAGCCATTCTCGGATAGTTGGATTGCGAAAAGGAAATTGAGATGACGGATTTCTTCAGGAGTCGTGAGCAAGCTCAGTACTCCGAGTCGATCGAAAACCACCTCAAGCAGGGAGGAAAGCCGCTGCTTATCGAGGGGGCGGCCGGACTTGGAAAGACGCGAGGCTACCTGCGCGCGCTGGCCAACCAAAAGGGACAAGTCGTGATATCCGTGCCCACCAGAGCGCTTGGCCACCAGCTGATGGAGTCGGCGGACTGGGCGCTGACGATGCAGGGCCGCTCTGCCACATTTTTCACCCCTCGAATCCACTTTGAGTCAGCACAAGAGTACAAAGAGCACCGCAGGCTCTGCATGGAGGTTGATGTGCTGGTTTGCACCCACCAGATTGTTTTGCTGGATGTGTACTCGGGTGGCACCATTTTGGATATCAAATGTCGAGCAGCCATTCTTTTTGATGAGGCAGACCAGTTTCCAGATGCGGCGGCATTGCGCTTTGATTGCGCTTTGGATGCGGCATTCTTCGAGCGACTTGGCATACCCAAGATAAACGATCAGCACCTGCGGGTAGAAAAAGCGCTTAAGGCCCTCGATGGAGGCGCCATGGGTGATGAGGATGTTGCCGAGTTGCGTGCGATTTGCCGAACGCTTCTCGCAGCATTAGAGGAAAAGTCGAAAGGCGAACTTCAGTGGTTTCGCGTGGTGGGCGAATCTGAGGGCGGCATTCGCCTAAAGCACAGGCTGCCGGCGCGTATTCTTCGTTCACTGCATTCGCACCCTCGACTGATTTTTACATCGGCCACACTGACTGTGGGCGGATCATTTACCGATTTTCAGCGCGCCATGGGGCTCGAAGAGATATCCCCGTTTTCTGGCTGTATCGAGCCCAAGCACCATGGTCAGCTCGAGTTCACTTACGCTGACTGGGACGTTGAAGACGAGTCTCATGCAAATAAGGTTGCAGCACTGACCGCAACGCTCAGCGGCTTCACTCTGGTGGTGACGACATCGTTCGATGAGGCTCAAAAAATTCACGACTTTCTCGAGCAAGTTCCGCAACTGCGCGATGGTTTTAATGGCTCGACACTGAGGGCCCGTGATGAAACCACGGGAGAGGCGGCAAAACGCATGCTCGAAGATGGCAAGAGTATTCTCGTGGCCACGGCTGCTTGGGCTGGTCTTGATACACCGATTCGATGGAGTCATGTGGTTCTGCCTCGCGCACCTTTTTCTCCGCCAACGGAAATCGATGGCAAATATGAAACTCGCTACATTGACAGCGTCATCTCCGCCATCCGCAAGCTGCGACAGGTTATGGCTCGTGGACTTCGCCAGCCCGACTCATACTGCGCCGTGCACATGCTCGATAAGCGATTTCAGCGGCCTGTTTTCCGCAGTGCCATCCCCAAGCGTTTTGATGCCAGCTATGAGGCGAAATACGCGGTCACAGAGGTTCGTACGCGCCAAGCGCAATTTCGTGACATGATGCTCAAGGAGTGGGGTGGTAAATGCCCCGTGACCGACTGCTCTGTGCTCGAGGCGGTAGATGCGGCGCACATCGGCTCTAAAGGTGGGTGGCGTCGCAATCACACCAAAGGGATATTGCTTCGCTCCGACGTGCACCGGATCTTCGACAGCGGTCTCCTGTCTATCGTAGATGGGGTGGTGGTTACGCAGGCAGATGGCTACGAGCAATACAACGGCAAGGTGATAGATCGAATGGTTCCAGCAAAATAATCGCGCATCAATGATTCGGTGCGCTATTAATAAAGCCGGTCAAAACCCGTTGTTTTGACTTCCCCATGTATTGCCTCCGACATCGAAGCCTCCTGTGCCCGAGCCAGTCATGGGTAGTCCCGTGGCAGGGCTGATGAGTGGCGGCTGGTAGTCACTGCCACCTCCACCATGGTCGCTCCACATCTGTGGGCCCATAGGAATTGCGTACAGCAATCCGGCTGCATAAAGCTCGTCTCGGGTGTACAGGTGCACGCCATTGGCGCCGGCTTGCCCGTTTTGCCGATTCTTCTTGTTGGATACATAGATTCGGTTTCCATAGCAGTGAAAAAGCGCTCCATGAAACTTGCCTATTTCAAGCTTGGCCTTGTCGCTGTACCAAGCGGGCGCCTCGCGCTTGAGCTCTGACTGAAGGCGGCGAGACACCAGATAGAGCAGGGGGTAGGTGATGGGGCGAACGCAGAAGTAGACAAGCTCTACGAGCGCCGCACCAATGGCCGAGGCCAATGCAAGAAACAGACCGGCAAACCCCAGCGTCACGACACCTTCAAGCCCATTGCTGTAATAGCCGGCGGCAACGCCCACGACGCCTCCGAAAATGGTCATGGACAGCGGGCTGAAGTTCTGGGACAGAAAGCCCATGAACTGCAAAAGCAAGAAAAGGCCGGTCGCCATGTGTGCGTAGCTTGTGTTTTGTGTGGCGGTGTAGGTGGCCGCCCAGATGGCCAAAGGACCGGTGACTGCCGGAATGGCTGATGAGGCTGAGTACCAGCGCTTGAAAATATTGACCGCCTTGTCGTGTCCTTCGAGGTCTGCGTGCTCGATAAGTTGGATGAATTCGAACTTGTTCATGATCGCCTAATGAGTGCCTATTAGACGATTATGGATATTCCACGCGAATTCGTCTTGGCGCATTGATTGAATCGGGTGGTGATTTAATCCGTGCAATCAATGGTAGTTTTTGTCAAAGCAGTGGCGAAACTCGTGCCCAAGCAATTCGTATGATGGCTCCGTGCTGGTGTAAATTGTGCAAGTGTCATTCGAATTCGACCATTGCGAGCAGGCCATGACCTGCATGCCCGTGGGCTCGTAGACCCGCAATTTGCCCTTGCAATACGCGCGCACATCGCTGACAACGACCCATTTCACCTCGCTTTTGCGCTCACCCAAGCTTGCCGTAAATGGCGTATTGCCAACGATGGCGGGCTGAAGTGCGCACCCCGATGTAAGCAGCGTCGCGGCGGCAATAAAAATCAATCCGAATAAAAGCCTCATACCATAATGAATGAATACGGAGATTCATTCATTATGTGTAATTAAACGAATTTGCGCTTCTTGAATTTAGAGCTTAATAGCCAATTCAATTGACCCCACGAGGAAACCAATCCCTGATGTCTGCCAAACGGGATTGAGGCCCCCAAAGAATCAGTTGGACGGCTTGTGAAACTTGCTGGTTCAGATAGGGGACAGGGATGCTCTCTCCGACCACCAACTGGCACAGCAAATCGTCGCTGTCCAAGCTGATTTGCTGGCGACAAACCATGGGTCTGAAACGGTAGATGCTGCATTTGTTCTCGACAAGGAAAGGGCAGGGCTTGCCGAAGTGGCTCATGTGACGCGTTTGCTGCTCGCTCCTGAATTTCTCCAGCCCTTGGTCGGTGGCGTAGTCGCCAGTCATAAGGATGTTCTGTGGATGGGGCTCGCAAGGGGATTTCAGCCCGATCTCCTTGGCAATCACTCGCGCCTCAGCCTCAGGAACCAGCACGTTGATGTGGCAACAATGGCTGCAGCCGGCCCGGCATGCAGATTCCCGTTCTGCGGCTTGACCCGTGAGGTCGGCCTCCCTGCGAAGCCAATGCAGCCTCTTGGCATTGACTGAAGCCTTGAAAGCCTGCTCGATGAGTTTTTCCCTGCCACCCTTGGGAATTCGAGCGTTGATGCGGCCAACCTTTTCTTCCAGCTCATGCCGCATCTCTTCGGTTTGAAGGCGCGAGATGCGCTCAGCGACTAGCCGCATGTGCTCGGTGTCAGATTGCTGGAAGGGGATGTTTTGCACGGAGACTTGAGCTTGGTATTTCGGGTTGCGGGCAATTGTATTGGATGCCTTACTTACCCAATTGCTTGTTCATCCATTTTTCGCCGCCGAAGACCCCTTTGAGCAGAGATGGGATGAGGATGTGTGCATCGATTCGCGGAAAATGCAGGCCAAGGCCACCGGGAGTGATTTCAATCTGACTCATGTCGGCCGCTGTGGCATATTGCAATCCCTCAATCAATGACGGGGAGATTGAAATCTCCATTCCGGAGTTGAGCTCAATGTGCAGCCTGTTGCTCGATTTGTCATGCCAAGCCGCGCGTGCGGTTTGGCCATTTTCACTCTTTTTCAGAGCCCGTTTTTGTGCTGCGATAAAGCTGTCGTCAGTGATGCCGGTCATTTGATTGTCCCAATGTAAAACTCCCGAATTCATCGGGAGTTTCGCTCTTTATTGATTCGATCCTACATCAAAGCGATGGGCCTTTTTTCTTGGCCTTTGGCTCTTCTGATACACCGACGGCTGTGATGTAGCTCTTGAGGGTCTCGACATTGAATGGCTCTTTACCAATCTTGACCTGTTCTTGGTTGATGGCCGAGGCGATTTCATCGCGGCTCATGCCAGCTTTCTTGGCAGAGTGAATCATCTTCTTCCATTCATTGACCACCTTCAGGGCGGTGCGTCTTTGCGGAGTCTCCTCTGATTCCACGGGTTGCACTTCAGTTGCCTTAACCTTTTTGGGGAACTTGATGGGGTCGCCGGTTGCGACGCTCATCTTGCGCTTGTCAACGGCTTTTTCTTGGGCAGGCTTGTCAGCATTCTTGAGTGCGGCAGACACATAGGTGGTCAGAGTGCTTTTCATCAGCTCGGGCTGGCCAGCCTTTTTGAGCTCTTTGTTGATTGCGTCTGCAACCTCCGCCTGATTCCAGCCCCGATTGATGGCTTTTTGGATGTGCACCAAATTGTTTGCCACAATCTGACGCGTGGAAAGCACAACTCGACCACTGGGAGGGGGTCCAGACAGTGCTTCCTTGATATTGACGCCTTTCTTTTGCATTACGCATTCTCCCTTGATTGAAACGGAAATTCAGTCTTGATATTAGGGCAGTTGTCGTGCGTTAACAACTATTTTCTAATTGGGCTTGAATTTGCGACTCAATAGCTGTTTAATGAGGGGCCTTTGGAGGCTTTTATTGCGAATTGCTTAATAAATTTGCATTGGGCCACTTGAATTGTGGCGATTGCCTCCATGTGCCAACTGCAACCAACTTAAAAGGAAATTGCCGTGAACAAATACCTCGTGATTTACCGAGAAGAAGAGCTCGAAGATGCGCCCCCAGTCATCATCTCAGCCGAAAACAAAGACGCAGCCATCGAAACCTTCATCCGCCGACTTGGCGTCTTGGATGAAACTTTCCGCGATTACGTCCTCGGCGTGGACTCTCCCGGCGCCTTGCCGGCAGACATCGTGACCAGCAGCGACGAAGAGTCTGAAGACGAGAGCCTGAGCGCCGTGGAATATGACCGTCGCATCATGGCTTTCTTCTCGGAAAACACCAAGTTTGGCGCTGACTACCTGCACTTCATCAAGAGCGGCGATCGGAGTCGCGTCACTGAAGAAATGCTCGAGTTCATCGCGCTGCAGCTGGGCGCCGAATGGTTCGGCCTGACTGCCGTGCTCATGGACGACATCCTTGAGTTGGAGTTTGCCGAATAAGGGCAATGCGCCCGAGCCGGTGCAGCACCCGCGCTGGCCTCTCGGGCGCGCTCCATACCAACAGAGTAGGGGGCTTGATTGCCCTTCCTGAAAGGACCTTCACAAGGTCCTTTTTTACGCCCCTATCAGGAGGGGATCAACGCAGACAAGGCTTGGTTGATTTCATTGATGGCAGCCCATGTGGATGCCGCCTCAAAGACCAAGGCCGCCAGCACGCTGGCCAAGGCGGTCCAGTACATCCACCAGCCGCTGCGCGTACCAATAGCGCGGTAGCGTAAGTACAAAGGCCAGAAGATGAAAAGCCACAGCTTGGCCTTGGACTGCAGCCTAGGGTGAAGCGTCAAAGCCTTTAGATCCATCAGGCCCAGAGCCACGCAAGCGATAGGCAAGAGAATACCCAAAGCGCCCGAGCTGCCGCCCACGGGCAGGGCCTCGAGCGCAGCAAACACCACGCTCAATCCCGTTACGGCTTGAGCATAACCGTCCATGCGGCGAGTGGGCGCGGGCTTTTTGCTCATACCACCAACGTCAGGCTCTCGGCCGCGCGCGTGATTGCCGTATAGAGCCACTTGGCCGAGTCCTCTCCGAACGCATGGCTTTCATTGAAGATGATGGTCTTGTTCCACTGTGAGCCCTGAGCCTTGTGGCAGGTCAAGGCCCAGCCGTAGGTGAACTCATCAGTGCGAATCTTTTTCTTCCAGTCCAGCTCTTTTTCCTTGCCGGTAAAGAACTCATCAAGGACTTTGATTTCCAAAGGAGAGCGATCTGGCTCATCAATTGAGCTCACGAGGATATCGCTCTTGCCGCGCATGATGTTCACGTTACCCACGCTCCACAGACCGCCATTGAGCAGGCTTTTGCGGTGGTTGTTGCGAAGGCACACTAACCGGTCTCCAGTGACTGGACGCCATGCCGATTCCTCGGGAACCAAGCCCTTGAGCACACGGATGCGGGCATTGAAGCTTTGGCGAGTCGTGTTGCGGCCGCAAAGGAGTTGATCGGCCGCCAGCACAAGCTCGCGCATCCTGTCGGGCGGCGTATCCTTCTTTTTCACAATCAAGCTCTCGCCGTAGGCGCCGGGCTTGAGGATGCGGCCCTCACGAATGTCCATGCTCATGCGGATGATGGGGTTTTCCTCCGCTTGGCGGTGCACCTCGGTGAGCATGACATCAGGCTTGGCGTTGATGAAATAACCCTCTGAGCCCACAGGGGGCAGCTGAAAAGGGTCGCCCAACACCAGAACACGGGTGCCAAAGCTCAGCAGATCGTTGGCCAAATCCTTGCCCACCATCGAGACCTCATCGATGACGATGAGTTTGGCCTTGCCGGCGTCAGACTCGGGGTTCAGGATGAACTCCACCTCGCCACTGTCGGGGTCCTGATAGGCCTTGTAGATGAGGCTATGGATGGTGGATGCGTCAGGGCAGCCCTTGCTGCGCAAGACCATGGCGGCCTTGCCCGTAAAACAAGCAAAGACCACGCGGCCACCCACATTGGCGGCCAATTCCTTGGCCAGCGTGGTTTTTCCGGTGCCGGCAAAACCGAACAGGCGGAAAACTTGTGGGCCGTTGGCATCTTTGAGCCAGCGGCGTACATCATTGATGGCGCTCACTTGCTGGGCGGACCAAGAATCTTGCGGGTGCGACATGGTGTGGGTGTGTAAATGATTGAGCCCCACTGGTTCATCGACCAGTGGATGCTGTTTGTACTGGAGGCAATGTACCACGAATCGCGTAAAAAACATCCATTGCACGACAAATATATTGCCGGGAAAGTGGATATCTGTTAATTTTTCAGATGGTAGCCAACAACATCAGGAGTCCTCAATGCTTTCACCGGCCGATAAAAAAGAATTCATCAAAGCTATCGCCAACGACGATGCCATCAGCGTATTTACCCACCTCAAGCGATTCAACGACCACGGCCTCGACATCAACCAGCATTTGGACGGAAAAATCACCGCACTGCACATCGCTTGCATGAAGCAAAGCGAATCGGTCATTTCCCTGCTGCTTTCTTCTGGCGCCAACCCCAACGCCCAACTCGATTCGGGCGTGACCGCGTTTCAGCTCGCTTGCGAGCGTTGCACGGCAAAAACCGTAGAGGAAATGGTCAAGGCTGGTGCCGACCTGCACCAAAAGAACGCCAACATTCGAGGCTCCCGCTCTCTTTTGTCCTCCCTCATCGAGAGAGGCTCGCCCTCGGTGGATACGCTCATCGATGTTCGCGCCAAATTCACCGGTGACGAGCTGCTCACAGCCATTGCCACCAAGGACGTCGACATCATCTCCAAGATGATTCCCAAAACCAAGAATCTGGAAGTCAAAGAGCGAGGCAATCCAAACAAAGAGACTGCTATGCATCTGGCCATCACCACGGGCCAGACCAATGTGCTCAAGATGCTCATTGCCGCCGGCGCAGACATCGAAATCGAAACAGCGCACAAGGTAACCCCCTTGCTGATGGCGGCAGCCAGCGCAAACACTGACGCTGCAAAGATGCTCATCGACGCCGGCGCCGACATCAATCACCGCGATGAGATTGGCTCAACAGCCGTATTCCTTGCCGCCCTGAGCGGCAGCAAGGAGATCGTAAAAGCCCTCATCAAGAAGGGCGCTGATGTCAGCGCAACCAATGAGTACCAGCAGACCCCACTTCACCGCTGCGCCAATGTGGAGGTGGCAAAGCTCCTTTTGGGCGCCGGAGCACCTCTGGATGCCAAAGACGAGAGAGGCAGGACGGCCTTGCACGTTGCTGCCGATCTGGGCAAGACCGATTTGGTGCGTTTTTACATCGATGCCGGCCTTGGTGTGAACTCGCAAAACAAGAGCAAAGCAACCCCACTGCATGGCGCCTCTTTGGGCGGCCACAAGGACACGGCCAACGCCCTCGTTGAGTTGGGCGCCAAGCTCAACACGCTCACCAAGGACGGCTATGCACCCATCCACATGGCCAAGAACTTGGAAGTTATCAAACTCCTCATGGCGGCCGGTGCTGACCCGACGCTCAAAGACGGCAACGGCAAGGACGCCTTCTTGCACGCCCTCGAGCGCCACGACGCTGATACCGCGCTGTACCTGCTGGACAAGCTCAGTCTGAACCCGCTGGCGGACTACGGCGGCGTTTCGCTGCTCAAGCGCTTCTTGCACCAGCCCAAGGCCAAAGAAGCCATCCGTGATGCTCAGATCCGCTGGTCCGACAAGCTGGCTGAAAAGTCCTTCTTGGAAGACTTGGCACCCGCAGAGAGCGCACCCGCCAAAAAGTCCAGCAAACAGCCTTCGTTGAGCTAAAAATGGCTATCCCAGAGGAAAAAACCATTGAAAACGGCTCGCTGGTGAGGATTGACTCCAAGAGCAATCCTCACCACGGAAAAATCGGCGTGGTGCAGTGGTCAGAGGCCTTCAGCGGACAGATGTGGGTGAGCATCGAAAAGGGTGCTGAACATGTGATTTTTCGCCCCGAGGAATTGAAGCTGGTGGATGCCGCAGAGCTTGCACATTCACTCAATAGCCGCGAACCGGCCAATCCAGTCAGGAGAGCCGGCCTGATGTCGAGTTTCTTCAATGATGGAGTCGGCATTCAGGTCAAATTTGGAGACAGGGCTGTGGTGCAGAATTCCGTGAGTAAAAGATCTGGCCCCGGCTTTTAATGGAATTCAGACATTGCTCTCATTGCCAATTGAAATCTGTCGATTCAAAGTCATTTTCGTCAATGCATAAATATCGCGATTGCGTTAAATTTATGGATTGAGGCGCATCACGCGCATGTCATTGAAGTCTAATTTTCACGAAGATGTCTAAAAAATCCGCCAACGCCAATACCGCCAATCATCAGCCTCAACAACATCAAGGCCAAGTCGATCAGGGCAAGAGTCAGCTGGTGCAAACCACCACTCAAGATGAAGATGAGCGACAGGTCAACGAGGACAGAGTTGTTGTCGCTAAAGGCGAATGGATTTAATTGCAAAAACAACCTCATGAAGGTTCATTTTGCAAACCAAATTAAGTTGGATATAAGCTTCTATAGTCGCCTATAAAAGCCGCAATTTCTTGCTACCTCAGCACAATGCATGTGATACTTTGCTGATATCAATGAATCCTCAAGTATTGCCCTGAGAAGCAAAGGCCAAAGCACATGAGTCTGCATTACGAACTCAATGAGAAACTGCTCAAGCTGTGCATGTCCAGCGAGAAAGCGCTCGCCAAGAAAGATGCAGCCAAAATCACCAGAGAGCTGATAGAGCAGGGCGCCGATGTGGACTGCGCCACCTCGATGGGGCGCCGCGCGCTGTACCTAGCCTGCAGGGAAAATCATCTCTCTATCGTTCGGGAGCTGCTGCTTGCAGGCGCCAAACCAGACAAAGGCGATCGCTCTGGGATGACCCCACTGCATTTGGCCAGCCAAAATGGCCACCTCGGCATTGTCAAGGCGCTCCTTGCCGCAGGAGCCAACATAGAAGCGGCAAATGACTTCGGCGAAACCCCGATTTTCAGAGCGTGCACCCACGGAAACACTGATGTTGGAATTGAGCTCATCAAGGCTGGCTGCAGCCTGCAACCCAACAAGAAGTCAGGCATCGCTCCGCTGGACTATCTGGGGGCTGAGGCCATTTCAAACTGGTACGACTCTTGGCAGTCGCAAGCGCATCTTGAAGGGGCATTCCAAGAATGCGCAACCTCAAGTGATTCAGTGAACCAAAAGAAGAAGGGGATGAGCCTGTGAGCACCCAACTCAACCTCGATGACCAGCTGATCGCAGCTTGCAATCATGGCAAAGATTTGCGCGATCTCATCGCGGCCGGCGCCGATGTCAATGCGACCAACGCACAAGGCTACAAGCCTCTCTACATCGCCGCAAGAGAGGGATGGACCAAAGCCCTCGAGCAACTGCTGGACGCTGGCGCCGATGTGAATGGAGCCCCCCGCTCAGGCTGGACAGCCCTTCATGCTGCATCGGTGCAGGGGCATCTGCCCGTTGTGCGCATCTTGATTGCTGCAGGCGCCGATGTCGACGCCAAGACAGAGCATAACTACACCGCGTTTTACAACGCCTGCAACAACGGCCACACCGAAATCGGTATAGAGCTTTTGAAAGCTGGCTGCAATGTTGCACCCCACCCCAAAACAAGCATTTCTCCGCTTGATCTGGAAAAAGCCGACGGCGTGCGCAGCTGGTACCAATCCCAGATGGCTGCGCAGACCATTGCGAGCGCCATGGTGACACTGGATGAGTCATCAGCATCCACCCAAAAGGCACGCAAAGGACTCGCTCTCTGAATCCCTAATGAAAACATCGCTACCCAAATAATATATGTAGGAATTAGACCTATTGCGATGATATTTCGGTAAAATTTGCCAATCAAATTGCCATTTATTGAGCGCCCCATGGAAAAGTCCGCCAATTTCAGTCCCTGCCGTAAATACCGCTATAGCCTATGGCGCAGCTGGGATAAATTGGGGATGACTGGTGGCAATTACGCCATGTTCATAGGCCTAAACCCCAGCACAGCAGATGAGGTCAACGATGACCCAACCGTGCGTCGCTGCATCGCCTATGCAAAGGCATGGGGATATGGCGCTCTGTGCATGACCAACATCTTCGGATTTCGCGCGACAGACCCCAAAGACATGATGGCTGTGGATGACCCCATCGGCGAAGGAAACAACACCGCGCTGAAAGAATTCGCCAAGGGAGCTGGCGTCGTGGTGGCCGCGTGGGGCGTACATGGAGCGTACAGAGGCAGAGGAGAGGAGGTCAGACTGATGCTCCCCAACCTCAGCTGCCTGCGCTTAACAAAGGATGGCCATCCGGGACACCCGCTATACCTACCGAAGTCCTTGGGGCCAACGCCTTGGCGATGACGACACCCTAAAGTAGAAAGGGTGGCTGGCCGCTGCCCAGCCTTAGCGCTACTTGCCCTTTACGGACCGACCACGCCGGGTGCTACGCGGGCCTCTTCATATATTTAAAGAGCGGGGAGGCTCAAGTCGCGCTCTAACGAATCCGCATGACGCCGATTCAGTATCTGATATTAGCAAATCAGGGAAATTTCGCGAATCTTAGCCTCAAAGCGATAACCCACTTCTTACTTGGTGCCGATTCACATCGGGATCATCTTCGCCTGCAAATGCATCTGATATTTTATTGGCCGCCTCCCTAGATGCAAGCCAATCAGTGACCTCACCGAGCTTGTCGATATCCAAAGGTGTCCGTTCATGGATGTCCAAAGCATCAAGTCGCGCACCGCGCTCAATCAACATCTTGGCAAACTCCGTTTGCCCATATCTACAGGCAATGTGCAAGAGCGTCGTGCACTCGACATCCGGGCATTCGATATCAGCCCCTGCATCAATCAGAATCCGACCAACCTCGAGATAGCTGTCGTCGACGCAACTTCTAAGCACAGTTTTATCGGCCCAATCTTTGTGATGGATGTCAGCACCATTCTCAATAAGGAATTGAGCCAGCATGGCGTGCTTTTGAACGCATGCGCGAAACAGCGGCGTCTGATTATGTTCGTCACCCTCATTGAGACGGGCGCCGTGTGCGAAAAGCAGCTTGACCATTTCTATGGAGCCACTCTCGCATGCCCGATGCATCGGAGTTGCGTAGTTGAGGTCGAGCTCATTGACATCGGCGCCTGCGGCAATGAGCTCGCTAACTCTAGCCAAATCAGCTCTGTAGCAGGACCAGTGAAGGTTCAAAGCTTCCTGTCTCATGATTTGGCTGTAAAAGGTGAATTCACAGAGACAAACCCCTCGTCACCGCTACATTTGGCTCAACCGATTCACCGCCAAAGGCATCAATGATCGCATCCTTGGCATGTGTAGAGGCCAGCCAATTGGAAACCAAGCCTGAGTAATCGCAATCAAGCGGAGTCTTGCCGCCCTTGGACTTGGCGTCAACTGACAGACCGTTGCGAATGAAAAACTTCGCTAACTCGAGCTGCGATTTGGCGCAAGCTTTGTGGAGCAGGGTGAACCCATCTGGCCCGCACTGAAATATATCCGCACCGAACTCCAGCAGCACTTCGGCAACGGGAACGTCAGCATCACTTGCGCAGGATGTGATGGCGTCATTCCCCATAGAGTTCATGTCGTGAACATCTGCGCCGGCCTCAAGAAGAAGGCGAGCCATGTCAGGCAAACGAGCTCGGACGGCCCAATTCAACGGAGACCTTCCATGCTCATCTCGCGCATTGACATCGGCACCTTCAGCCAACAATACTGCCGCCGCGCCGGGCGAATTCGCTCCTGCTGCTGTATGCAAAGGCGTCGCTAGACGTGGGTCTATGGCGTCTATTTGAGCACCCGCAGAAAGCAGTTCGCGCACCACGTCGCCTTCGTCAGTGGCGCATGCAGTGTGCAATTCCGCATTCAAATCTCGTTTAAAACCAATAAAAGTCATCTCAAAATGATAGGCAATCAAAGATGGATTGACAAGCAATACAGCGTCCCATGCATGAGCGTCCAACTACCGAACTCTTCAGCAATTCGAAGGAACGTCAAGAAAAAGTGTTTGAAGCATGCAACACGCGATATAAATAATTGGAAACCGGTTGACATACCTCTATCAAATGGCCAAAATGCCCCCAAATTTGACCTAATTAAATTACGCAAAGACTCATGGCCGAAGAAAAAAATTTAGATGCGCAGCTATGGCTTCGCCTGATGGAATCCCATTTCCTGCTCCTTCGTCAGTTTTACTCAGCGAACGGACATGGCCGGCTAAGCTCTGCACGAGTGCAATCCTCCTTGCGCGGCGCCGGCATTACAGATGTGGAAGCAATCATTGGTAAGCTTGAGACCAACGACATCATCACCGCGAACGAGGATAGGACCCAGTTCTATCTCAGCGGTCTAGCCGCCGAAACGGTCTCCTATTTTGTCGGCAGGGGCCTGCAAGTCAGCGGAAAAGTTCTGGAAGGCTATGCACATGACCTCAGCAATTGCATCGACGAGCTTTCTAATAATATGTACAGCACGAACATAGAAGAGCTGATCTCCAATGTGCGGCGCGTTGTCGATGCCCTAAATAAATTGGTGAAAACAAATATCAAACGAGGCAGGCAAGAAATTGCAGAAGCAATCAACGACAAACACGCATCTGAAGACCGATGGTATCGACTTCTTGGTGCGCAACGGGAATACACTCAGCCAATCTGCCGAATATTTGATGTTAATGGCCATATTTATTTACAAATTTCTGCGCTCCAGCGGGTCCTGAGCGAGCTCAATGAGGTTGCGGCGCGCGACCTCAATAACCTCATTACCAAGCTAATCAGGAGGTGGATTGAAGACTCGCTAGGCTGCGAGCGAGAGCTGCAAAATGCGGCAAACAATATCCTTCGCATCCTCAATCAGAGATACAACACTGTTCTCTCCATCGGCTCTTTCGCTGACAGCGACAAGCGTACCGAATTACTGAATTGCCTAGACGGGTCGTTTTCCATCTGTCGCTCCAAAAACGGCAGCTTTTTCGGCGATGAAAACATCAAGCATGAGCTCATGAAGATCTCTGAAGCCAAACCCATCAAAGACGGAAGGATCGTCATCGCCAGAAGCGAAATTGAACCCCCACCCATGCCTTTGGAATTCGCTGACTTCGCTGACGAATTCGCACAAGACGGTGGAAGCAAAGACCTCTACATGTGGCTTATAGAGAAGAAGGGCCTCTCCCCAATCGAAGCCATCAGTATTTGTATCAACGCCCAAGTCAAGGCAGCAGGCATCGAAAAACATCACTTCAAGATGCACGTCTCTAGCGAAGTAAAAACATCGACGAGCTCGGAAATTCAAGTTAAGTATCAACCACTCTCTATTCATCCTGAAAAGAACTAAGCAAATGAACTCCACAGAAGAAAACGCGACTCAAAATCTCGATTTGAATAACCTCAAGTATTTACAAGAAAACTTTAATTTTCTAAGGATGGGCGGACACCTGAGCGCAGATCACGAAAATCCAGAGCATTTTTTCGATCTGATGCGACACACGGAAGAATACAGTGTTCTATTTGACCGACTTGGATTCAGCCTAGCGCACGGAGGGTCTTCTGATGGCATTGAATATTTCTGGTTCGACCCAAACGAAAATTCAGACAACACCAGTGATTCATCGAGAAAAATCATCATTGCATATGCAGCTCTAAGGCAGGCGTTAACTGAAATCTTTCTTGGTGGCGGGAGTGCTGTTGATGACTTGCGTGGCGTCCTTCTTGGCCAAAAGCCAATTGATGCGTCCGTCATGAATAAAATCACTGATCCCAGCAACGAAACACTCGTCAAGCTCAGAGGACTCGGACTTTCTCCAAAAGACTTCGATAATGCCATCGAGCGCATGGTCACACTTGGATTTCTGAGCAAAGAATCCAGCGGCGGCGGCCTCAAATACAAAATCCTAAAGCCCTGCTCAAGGATTGAAAAGGCGCTCGAGAATTTTGAGCAACGAGTAATCGAGAGCAAAGAAAAAAGCAACCTAGAAACCAATACATAAGCAGGAAAATAAATGAGCAACAAAAGTTTTTTCGGGGTGCTAAAAGTCACCCTTATTCAGGCGGCCAATCACCTTTTTACAGAATTGGATTTCTCACAAGCACTGCAACTCATTGCAGGAAACAATATGGGGAAAACCTCGGCCATTCGAGCCCTCAACTTCTTGTTTGTTGACGATCTACGAAACTGCAGAAACTTTGATGGAAAGCACTGGGCCGCAACGCTCAAGCATTACCTCAACCGCGAACCGACATCGACCTCGTGGATTGCCTTCGCCCTAAGAAGCCCCGCTCGTGGTGATTTCACTGTCGCCGTCACCAAAGGTGAGCGCGATGGCGCCGTCACGCGTTATGTCATCGATCACGCGTATGACTCACGCATGTTTTCTGAATACATCACACACGTCAACGGCACCGAGGAGCGCTGGTTCAAGACTCCTGATGAAATGATGCGCTATCTCGTCGAGGACCTCGGACTGAGCAGCCATCAAATCTTCAAAGTAGAAACAGCCAAAGAGTGGCGAGAGCTATTGGCTGGCACACACAGCAGTCAGCGCGGACTAGGCATCATTCCGCTAATCAGCAAGAGTGAAGAGACCTACTACACCTTCCGCGATTTGATGGGGCGCGTACTGGACGCCAAAAGTCATAAGCTGAACTCCATCAACGCCGCCCTGATTGATTGCGCCAAAATCGCCGAAGCCAACCGTGTGCTCGATTTCTCCAAAAATGCAGCGGTCAAGCAGGCGATATCGGACAGCATCGTCTTAATCAAACACGCCGAGGCAGCAGAGGCGGCGGAGGGTCAAATTTACCTACTGAAAGACACCGTAGCTCGAATGATGGAATTGCGCTCCAAGCTGTTTGAGACAGCGGATATAAATTCGACTGGCATCCACATTCGCCTCAACCGTCTGCAGACAAGCATCAATGAGCGTGATGAAGAAATCAAAGGAATCAAAGCCAAGATTGAATCCATCAAGAAGCAGCTTCTTGATAAAACCAAAGAGCGTGAAGTCGCTCACAAGCAAATTGGAGCTCTCGAGGGTGCGCTGAATCAACGCGAGCAGGAGAGGGTCGAACTGCTCGAGGAAATCAAAAGCCTGATGGACAACAGGTCTTTGGAGGAAATCAACCTCACAATTGATCAGCATCAGGGGCGCCTTGTCATGATGCGGCACCTTGGCAACAAGCACAACATCGAACAGGAGATTGTTCGCGCAAAATCCCTCCTCAGGTCAACTCAAACCGAGATCGAAGCCATCAAGAAAAATCAGGAAACGCTGCTCAGGTACACCCTGCGAGTCCACGGAGAAAAAGCGGCCTCAACCCTGATGGATGCGCTCAGCCAAGAGCTCCTGAGCAAGCCGGCTGCTGAGGTTCTCAGCGATGAGACGCTACTCCAGAAAATATCTCTGACGGGCATCGGTGAAACAATCGACATCGGACTTATTCGTGTAACGGTCCCAGAGAACACGCAGGTTAACAAAGGTCGGACTCTGCAGGAGCTGCAGGAGGAGGAGCTGGCCACGAAAGAAAAAATCACCAAGTACACCCAAGCCCTTGCAGACATTGCCGCAGCGGAATCCATCACCGAAGAAATCGCAAGGCTCAAAGTGATGCAAAGCCTCAAGGAGCGCGAAAAATTAATCAGCACCCCCCAGTACAGCGAAGAGACATCGGCGCTTGTGGCCAACCTCAATCAGGCCAAAGAACAAGCTGCGCTGATTGAAATGCAAATTGACGAGCTCAACCAAGGATTGGAACAAACCCAGATCCAGCTCAGGACTCACGAAAACCGAAATCAGGAGACGGAGAAAAGCAGGCTGCAATCCTTGGCAAAACTGTGCGAGAGTATTCGCGAAGGGCGAAAACCCGTAGTCATGAGTGCCATCGCCCCCATCGACAGCAAATTGAGCAACGAAGAATTCTGTCAAATTCTGAGCTCTGAGTTGCATAGCCTGAAGGAGGAGAGCGGCCGGCTTGAAAACAACGCAAGGGCTATCTACGGGAACCCCAACAAAGTCATTCCCAACCTCATCGAGAATCACCTGAAGCAAAACTCCAATGTGCAGTTCATGGAGGATTTTGCCCCCGGAGGTCAGCTCATGGAGGCTATGCTTGATTCGGTTAAGAATGCAGGCAGCAAGAAGAGTATGGCCATCAAGGTGATTAAAAACGCCATCACTGGACAGGCGAATATCGCATACCAGTTCCTTAACGCGATCAAGCAGGTTCGGGGCGTCGTTAACGAAATCAACAAAGCCTTTGAGAAGACGAGATTTTCCGGACTCAAAAAAATCGAAATCAAACTGCAGCACGACGAGTCCAAAGAAAAATTCATCAGGGAATTTATTGAGAGAAGCTCCAGCGCAGACAGCCTGTTCGATGCTGGCGACAATATCTCAGAATCTGATGAAATAAATTTCTTCGTCAAGGCACTGGACAACACCCATCAGTACCGCCTTGAAGAAATGTTTGCACTATCTATCCATGTCGTTGACCATCTGGGCGTGCAAACCACCGCCTCCGCAACGAAGGATGTAGGCTCAAACGGCACGAACTTTATGGCTCAAGTCATCGTGAACATTAAACTCATTCACACACTTCTTGACCCCAAACTCTCCAAAGAGTTTCAACTGCCCATCTATGTTGATGAAGCTCTGCAAATTGACGAAGGCAACCGCCGAGTTCTTCGTCAATTCTTCGAGGATCACGGATTCACGACCGTATTCGCACACCCCGATACACGCCTAATGTCCATGGATCTTCCATTCCGAGCCTACCAACTCCGTCAGGGAACCGGGCAGGCCTCCCAGTGGGTTCTCAGCAGCTTCAGCGACTTCAGCAGTGCAGGCCCCAATCTTGTCGATGTCGTCGATGAGGTTGAGTACAGAAACCGGTTGAACCAACAGGAACTTGAGCGACAGATGGAGGAGGAAGCGATTCTGGCCAGCGTGGACAGCGACGAGGTTCAGGAATGAGCTCACCCTCATGGCTTGACGAACTCAGGGAGAGGGGATTTATCCCCTCATCTAGGGTGAAAAACAAGGCAGAAAAGGACTACCTTTCAACCATGTTGCTGGTTAATGTTGTTCGGGCTCGTGTCAAAGGAACAAGAACCGAATATGTTTCAGACAACAGGGTGCGACTTGATAACTTTTTGAATAACAAGCCATTTATCGAGCCCTTAAAGCCAAACACCAGAAATGATGCATCCCTCATTAATGGGAACTCAAAACTCGTAAAGACAACAGATGGGATCGTGAACTATTTTCTTGGTGAAAAAACGAACCACCCAACAGATTTGCTCGCGTGCCATATCTCTCAATTTCGCGAAAAGGCAGCAGCATCAACACCATCGAAGCCACACATCACCCTGATTGAAAACCTTGATGTCTTTATGGGATGGCGCCTAAATCGTGACTTCCACGAAAAGGCCTTAGAAACCAAGGCCAGCGACCTTTATATCTGCACAAGGGGAAATGAGCTGGTGAGAGATTCGTTTATCGAAGAGTTGCGAGCAATTGACCCCTCGGAGCTAATCTGCGCGTTTGACTACGATGCCGCCGGCCTCGGTTTTTACAAGAAGTTCAAGCAAGGCATGGCATGCCATGTATCCATGCCAACCCCCGTCCAACTCGAACAGGCATTCCTGAGATGGAAGAGAACGGAAGGCGCAAAATCACTGTCAGCAGGCATCCCAATCGACAGAGCCTTCTCCATGTCAGACCCAACCGCCTCTCATGTCCTAAAACTCATTGACTCAACAGGCGCCCAAGTCGAGCAGCAGGCTGTTATTGCGCTTTTCCACGCTGAAAGCAAGGCGATCAGCAATCCCCTTGCGAAAGAAGCGGACGTCAGCATCCGAAACCTATGATGGGGTCAACACCGAAGCAGAGGGCAACTCTCAAAAATATTCTAGGGGAACAACTATTTGTCGTGTTCTAGGTATATGATGCACACATCACATAAAAGGAGAACCACATGATTCAATCAGATTACAGCTCTATCAAAGGCAAATTCGAAGACGGAAGCACGCCATTCACCGTCCACTTTGACGGAACAAAGGAAGAGCTGCAAGAGATGATCAAAATGATGAAAGACTACTCTTTCATCGATGACGCCAACATCATCCATCAAATCATGAACGCCGCACATCTTGGCGATGCGGAAGCTCAGATGGCATTCGGCGACATGCACATGGAAGGCGTAGAGGCAGAAGGCATCTCTGTGAAACGAGACTTCCATGAAGCAATTCGCTGGTACAAAATGGCGGCCGACCAGAATCTTGCCGAAGCACAACACAGGCTTTCCGAGCTCAATTTCAACACCAAAGGCGAGATCCAGACACCGGAAGAGGTGGCCGGCTGGCTAAAGCTTTCAGCAGGCAACGGATTCGCCTTGGCCCAATACCACTTGGCCGAAGCATATCTCGACAGCGACGGTGTTGAGTACAACTACAACTTGGCGCTTGAATGGTATGGGAAGGCAGCAGCTCAAGGTCATCCCGCATCGATTGAGAAGCTGAGGGAGCTTCAGCACAGCCAAACCAAGTCCTCCGTATTCTGGGACTCAATGCCCCTGATGAGCACCCGCACGAAACGCTCTATCTGAACTATTCGAACCCCATAAAAGCCAAAAACATCAAACACGATTGGAGTTAAGGCATGAAAGCAAAAATTAATGGCCGCAAAAAACAACACGGGCACCTTCTGATGGAGTTCTCCATCGTCATGGCGGCAACCGGCACGATGGCGGCAGCAACCATGGGAGCAGGCAAGCTCATAATGGACGAAGTTCAAGAAAGGGCAGGGCAGTACACAGCTATCACGGCTCCATTCAAAAAAGCCAAAGAAAACGGCGGAGACCCTGTTGCATTAGCCAATGGTGTGCAGGCTGCGCTAAACGAAAAAGAAGGCAATCATTAACAACCCGCTCAGGGATCATTGCACCTTGAAGCAAACCAGACAAACCGCCCCCACAGACGCTGCCAAAACGGGATAAATTTAGTGTATCGGATCAACAGAACACTCTCATGGATCGAAAGCCCGGCAAGATAATTTATCGAGTTTGCGATCTCGAGTTCAAAACCATCAAGGCGCTGGCGCTTCACTTTGGGAAGTCTCCAAAGACAGTGTGTCACCGTATCAACAAAAAAGGCTGGAGCGAGGAAGAGGCCCTCGGCATGGTGCCGAGAAAAGATGCCACATCCATATCCTTCCAAGGAAAGACATACGCGTCATTCAATGAAATGTGCCGTTCGCACCACGTAAATCCCGAGATTGCTCGGAACAGGATAAAACGTGGTGGCTGGAGTCTTGAAGAGGCCTTGGAGCTAAAGAAGCGCCACAAACCTAATCCCATTACGGTGGGTAATAGGCAGTTTGATGGATGGGCTGATGCTTGTCGATTTTACGACCTAAAGGTAGGCGTTGTCAGGAATCGTGTGAATGTGGGCGGATGGTCGATTGAAGAAGCATTTGAGATTGTGCCAAGACCAGAAAAGGCAACAAAGTTCATGATACAAGGGAATGCCTTTGTATCATTTACGGAAATGTGCCGCTTCTATGGTAAGGATGAATCAGTCGTTCGATCGCGCATCAACAGGCTCGGCTGGTCCCTTGAGGAGTCGCTCGAGATTGAACCCCGAAAAGCTCGAGCCATCGGGGTCAGGGGATTCGTCTACAAGATCACTCACGTGGAGACCGGCCTATCCTATATCGGGATCACAAAGAAGAATGTCGAGGAGCGATGGAAAGAGCACGTCGAGCGCTCAATCCAAGAGGAGCTCAACGACGAAAGCGGAATTTCCTTGGCACTTAGGCAGTGCGGCCCTGAGGCGTTTCTATGGGAGGTGATTGATACAGCCATGAATCTGGGTGAGCTGGAATCCAAGGAGCGCCACTACATCGCCACCCTAAACACCGTCGAGCCGAACGGCTTCAACCGAAACAAGGGCGGCGCCGGCACTAGAACAGAAGGCATCAAGGTGAGCGTAGAGGGCGTTCTATACCCATCCATTCGAGCTGCAGCAGAAGTATATGGCGTGAATCCTTATCTGGCGTGCGCAAGACTTGAAAGGGGGTGGAAGCCGCACGAGATCTTCGTACTAGGCCATCAGGAGAACCCTCCCGTTCGTAAAGCTCACAACCGAATTCCAATGATCGTGCAGGACATCGAGTACGAATCTAAGGATGCAGTAGCCAAGCACTTCGGAATTCCATACTACTCGCTGGACAACCGACTCCGGCGTGGTTGGACCATTGAACAGGCCGTGGGCCTCGAGCCGCCACCACCCCGTGGCAACCGCCATAAGGATAAAACAACCCTCAACCCTTCACGCAAAGAACCTGCTTGAGCGTGTGCCGAATTTCAACAAGATCCGACTGAGCTACCATCACTTCGTCGATGTCCTTGTATGCAGCCGGAATCTCGTCGACCACGGCATCGTCTTTTCGGCATTCGATTCCAGAAGTTTGCTCACTCAGGTCTTCGGCCGTGAAGTAACGCTTCGCAGCCGCACGGCTCATCTTTCGACCAGCGCCGTGTGAGCAGGAGCAGTACGCCTCCTCATGACCTTTGCCGCAAACGATGTACGACTTGGCGCCCATGGAGCCGGGGATGATTCCAAGCTGCCCCTTACGGGCAGATACAGCACCTTTTCGAGTCACCCAGACGGAGCGCCCGCCAAACTCCTCTTTGGCGAGGTAGTTGTGGTGGCAGTTCACTGCCTCATCGGTGATGCTCAATGAACGACCCAGAACACCCTCGATGGCCCGAATCACGAGGTGCAGCATCACATCACGGTTAAGACGCGCGTAATCCTGCGACCACGATAGGGCGCTTGTGTACTGTTCAAACTCGACGGTACCGTCCGCCAGCCAAGCCAAATCCTTGTCGGGCAGGGTAATGTCGAGCGTGGCCACATGCTTTTTGGCAGCTTCCATAGCCGCCTCACCAACGGTCTTGCCGACGTTGCGCGAGCCAGAGTGCAGCATCACCCAGACCTGCGCGGACTCATCCAAGCAAACTTCAATGAAGTGGTTGCCGCCACCCAAAGTGCCGACTTGCTGCGTCATGCGCTCTTGGTTGAAGTGACCCAGCCCGGTGAACAGCGCCAAATCTTTGAACGAACCCATCAAGGTGTCGTAGCGCTGCTGCAGCCACTGTCCGGCAGGGCTGTCGCGGCCAATGGATAGCTTGCTGGTGTGAAAGGAAAAGCCCACAGGGACCTCACGCTCGATGGCTGAGCGCATAGAGGCCAAAGAGTCAGGCAAATCGGCGGCAGTCAGCCCGGTGCGTACTGCGAGCATGCCGCAGCCGATGTCCACGCCAACGGCAGAAGGAATCACAGCAGACAGTGTCGGGATCACAGAACCCACGGTTGCACCTTTGCCCATGTGCACATCCGGCATCACGGCAATGTGGCCAGCAAGGATAGGCAACTGGGCGATGTTCTTGAGCTGATCGATGGCAGCTTGCTCGACAGGCATAGAGCCAGTCCAAAGACGGACTTTTCCGTCAAACAGCGATGACAGGTCATCAGATTGCATATTAAGCACCTATTTTTCGTATTTCAGTTGTGATGCGGATGGATGGTACACGATTAAAACCCCGGACTCAACCATTTCTAGGCAAAAAAAACGCCGCCAAAGCAGGCAATTTCAACCCTCGAACTTTTCCAAGACCCCATTCTTGGAACCCCTCCATCTATGTTGACCTAATGTATCTTATGTCGATTAAACTATGCGAATGCTATGTTTTGCTATGTATTACATTACAAATCTACACCTCCCAAGCTCAAGATCGACCTTTCAGGAATCTCTTTGGAAATTTGATACTTAATGATTAGTTATTGCCTTGGCGAGACCCAAGAGTCGCCCACCAGAAAAAACGGCGATGTGGTATCCTGAAAAAAATGAAAGAAATCGAAATGAGCCAAGTCGCCCAAAGCGAAGGCAATGAGCATCCGAAAAAAATCGCTCAAGAATCACTGCGCGCGCAAAAGGAAGCGGCAGTCAAGGCTGCCAGTAAGAATGCAGACCCCATAGTCGATGCGCGAGAGGCTTTCGGTTTTATGCCAATGAACCTAAAGGTCTCCAAGATTCACTGGCGTGGCCTTGATTAGCGAAGGACGGAAAGTCAGGACCCAATCACCGTAGACCGACCCCGTTCAGGCTCCGGAGGTATCAAATACTCAAGCCAGCAGACTTTCGAGGCGCCGCACCTGAAGACACCTCATCGAAGGCTCGCCTGAGCTTGTGCCCGCCATACTCCGAGTAGACGGAAATGGCTTGATACATGGCAGCCGCCTGCCTGACCTCTCTGTCAACGGTAAACAGTCGCTTGACCGGATTCATCTCAACCACCGAACGCAGGCTAGCTTCCGTAGCCACCTCGGAACCATACTTCGACGCCACCTTACCGAGCAAGGCCGGGAATTTGTGCATCACCATCTCATCGGCCGCTGACTCCTTAGTTCGACCATAGGCGCCCACGCCAATCAAACCCATCATGGCCGGAGCAATGGCCATGATGCCAAGAGAAATACCCGCCATGGGGACATAAAGCGGCGTATGGGAAGCGGCGGAAGCCAAGCTGGCCAAGCCGGCACCAGAGAAAATCGAAGCCGCCATCACAAAGCCTGCGGCGCCCATATTGGATGGATCTGCACACCATTTCACGGCCTCTTGAAGCTTTGTCTCCTTGAGCCTGCCATACTCCACTGATTTTTTTGCAATCAACGCGTTGATGTCCATTTTCAAACCCTCCTGAATTTATTCTGTGGCATACGGCTCAATTTGGCAAATCAAAGATTCGACAAATTCACACCAAAACTCCATCGCTTTGATGACCGCCTCAGGCAAACTGACACCACGCTTGGTTGCAACCTCTGCTGCAGCAAGATAGCCCAAGCCGTCTTGAGACATGGCAACGATTGACGCCCTGCTTTGCTCATTAAGGACATCGAACTCCTGCAGCTCACCAAGATCAAGCAGACAATCTGAAATTCTTTCGCTAAGCGCTTCCACAAAATATCCTTTCAGTGTGGATGTTTTTAATTATGGCGAATCCGCCAAAATTTCATCGCAGCAACTCATTCAATCATGTTAAACGATCTACCCAAAACAGCAAATTGACGCCGTAAAATATGTCAATTACCATCAAAAAATGAGAAAAGCAAACCTTATCGAAGCCGTAAGAATCGACGACATTTCCAAGGCAAAAACCGCTTTGCTGGAGGGCGCAGATCCCAACTTTATGGAACGCGAGAACGGAACCCTCTCATTCGCCGCACTTCACTGGGCAAAATCGAGGGAAATGGTGGATACGCTGATAGCGCACGGCGCTGATATCAACCTTCCATCCAACGCCAACATCACCCCCCTGCTCTACCGAACCTTCTACGCAACGAATGACGGACCTCAAGCGGCGATTCGCCTCATTGAACTTGGCGCTGATGTGAACCTTGCGGACCGAAGAGGAGCGACACCTCTTCACATGGCCGCCCAATATGGCCCCATCGAATGCATCGAAGCATTGCTGCGCAGCGGACGATGCAATGTCGACCTCAGAGACGAGGAAGGCATGACCGCGTATGAAAAGGCAAAAGCCAAAAACCCACAGAACGCCGATCTCATGCTCAGCATCATGAGTGAAATCAACATCGAGTCATCGTGGGGCAATGCCTCGACAACGAGCGCACTGAGCCCCAAGAAGGGCCTCAGTCTTTGATCATCGAATTACACGGCCGTTGGCATCGATACGAACAGCACCACCCAAAGAAGATCCCAAGTAGCCCTTCTTGACCATAGACTCCGCCGTAACTCGAGCGGGTTCGGGAGCGACCGGCTCAGGCTGACTCACCGGAACTTCAACGCGAACGATGACGACCTTGGGTTCAGATTGCGGCAAAGCGGGCGGCTCCGAAACTTGAGTAGCAGCAGTTACCGGAACCTGAGCAGCAGCCTCACGAACCTTCCCCGGCTCAGCCACAACCGCCTTCGTCACCTCCGCCACAGATGGCTGCATGACAACAGGCACAGGAGCCTGCACCGGCTTAGCCTCTTTGGGCTCAGCAACTTGGACTGGCTCAGCAATTGCAGCTGCAGAGGATGGCGGCTCAGCCTTAACGACGGCAGTAGCAGATGAGGGCGCTTCAGCAGCTCCAGCAGCAGCCTCGGAAGGCGCCCTACTTTCAACCGGCGCTGCCTTGATTGGCTCCACAACAGCCTGCACCAAGGAATCGGGAATCGGCGTCACAACAGCGGCAGATTGCGGAGGGTCGGACATCGTGGACTCCAGAACCGGCTGCTGCTTTTTCTTGGCTGGCGGCAACTTAGCCACTTTCACCAACTGCCTCTTCACGCGCGCAGGAGCATTCGCAACCTTTGGCTCTGCGACCTCCTTCTTGAGCACCGTCTCCTGAGCCACTTTCTCCACCACCTCTACCTTCTCCGGCTTGAGGGGTTCGACTTTTTCTTGCGCAGGCTTAGACGCCTCTGGCTTTTGAACAACCACCCTGTCTTCCGTTTTCTCCGCAACAGGCTGCAATTTGGCGGCTGGCTTCACATCTTGCGCAGCGGCAGGCGGCGCATCAAGCAAAGATTGCGTCAGAAAAAGTGTCGAATCGGACTTCTGCCCTGCCCCCAACAATGGCTCCTTGGGCAAACGAATAACCGAAGGAACTGGAGCAGAAACAACGGGAGCTATCGGCGCTGCCGACGGCTGAATCAACCCCGGAGGAATGGGTGGCAAATTAGTACCAATCTGAGGGGAATCAGTACTGGCCAAATCTGGCAAACGTCCTTTGGAGACAGAACGCTTAGAGACAACGCCGTCAGCTGCGATAGCGCTCACACAAATCAGTGCAACCAAGACAATTATTGATCTATTAAATTTCATGAATCCCCCATCATAGGTATCTCAATACATTCTAGGGTCTCATGCAAATTCTCGCAGGCCGATTATCGTTGATGGCTTCGCCTAAATTGGCCGTAACAAAAACGAACCTGCCGTTTTTACGGCCAATACTCTGGACCGAATAAGACAAATAGATCTAATATCAATAAGCCAAAAGGAAATCGAATGCCGTACCCAACCAGAATCGTTGCCAACGCCATCCTATCTGCAGCATGGGTAAACAAAATACCTGTCAACCACCTGAAGCTGCAAAAGCTCGCCTTCATCCTCAACGGATGGAGCTTAGCCAATGGCGTCAAACTTTTGCATGAACCACCCCAAGCTTGGGAGTTCGGCCCCACATACGAGTCCATTTATTTCGCCTGTGCACATTACGGCAGCAAAGACATCACCGAGCACATCAAGTCAATGGATTGCTACACAGGGAAAATGGCCAATCTTGTCCCGGTCAGAACCGATAATCAATTTTGGAGCCTGCTTGGCAAAGTCATCGAGAACTATGCCCAACGCGATGCGCTCGAGCTTTCAGCCATGTGCCATGCGCAGGACACGCCATGGCATCGCGCCAGAATAGAAAAATTAAGCGAAATCCCGGAGCAATACATTTACGAACACTACCACTCAAGGCTGCAAACCAATCAACTCATGCGGCGCCTCAAGTCGCCAACACCATAAGGAGTGGGACATGTATTTCGACAGCTTCGTGATTTCAATGCTTTTGGCCATGGCCGTCACAGCAGCACCCATGGTCTGGACACTCTTCCAATTCCTTAAAGATGACTTGGAAGCCAAAAGCAATCAGACGTCAGAAGACGAACCGCCTAAAGACCAAGGCACATGATGCCAAAAATGCACCATACATGACGGCTTGAAACAGCAATACGGTTGAGACCGCCCAGCAATCGATCATGCGAGACATCGTATTTCCCATGATCCCCTCCTCTGACTTCGAGTTGTAGTGAATTCATCCTACACCCGCATTAAGTATTTCGCCCAATGAAAACAGGGCCCGAAGGCCCTGTTTCAAACGAAGGCGAATCAGAGAACCAAATCAGACTGGTTAATCTGGGTCACACCAGTGAGCTTGATGGCAAATTCCGCTGCCGTATCGACATCGGTGCTACCAAACAAAACCCCACCATCAAACCACAATGCACCATTTGCATCGACCTGCGACAACTGACCCTTGGCAATCAGATGGAACGCGTTGTCTCCGGGGTTATTGATGGCGGTATCAACCTGCGCATCAATGGCCGACAAATCAATCTTGTCCACGCCAGCTTGGAAGTCAGCAATGACATCCTTGAGGGTCAGCAGCGAATCCAAGGTCGAGACGAACTTGAACACATCAGCCCCAGCCCCGCCGGCCAAAAGGTCGCCGCCAATACCGCCCACGACCAAGTCGTCACCCACTCCACCGTCAAGGCGATCAAAGCCTCGGCCGCCCGTCAGATGGTCGTTTCCGTCACCGCCAAGCAAGCGGTCATCGCCCAAGCCGCCGTCAATCCTGTCCGAGCCAATGCCGCCAGTCTCAATGTCGTTTCCGTCACCACCAAACAGGCGGTCATTGCCATCGCCGCCATCAAGGTTGTCGTTGTCAGCACCACCATCGAGGAAGTCGCTGCCCAAATAACCCTTCAGGATATCCGCGCCGGCGCCGCCCAAAACCTGATCCAAGCCCAAGCCGCCATCGAGCACATCCGCGCCAAGACCACCCTCAAGCAGATCATTACCGACCCCGCCGGCCAACCGGTCGCTACCGGCATCGCCGCGAACAGTGTCGTCACCGATTCCGCCGTTGACGATATCCGAACCGTCCCCGGCATTCATCACATCATTGCCAGCGTCGCCTCGCATGGTGTCATCACCGATGCCGCCATCGACATTGTCGACCCCATCGCCGCCATTGAGTTCGTCGTTGCCTGCACCACCATTGAGGCCGTCATTGCCAACACCGCCAAACATCTGGTCGGCGCCCGCGCCGCCATCGAGCGAATCGTCGCCATCGCCACCATCGAGGAAGTCATCGCCAAAACCACCCCAAAGCTGGTCAAGCCCCAACCCGCCATTCAAGCGGTCGGCGCCATCGCCACCATCGAGCGAGTCATCGCCCTCACCACCGTCAAAGATGTCATCTTCCATACCCCCCAGAAAATCGTCGCTAAACGGATCATCGGAAGACACATTGACTTGCGCAGAACCTAAAGACATAAAGCCACCCTTATTTATTGTTGCAATCCAATCATTCTAGGATGCCCATAAAATCCATGCATTGTGTAAATAATTGCCCCGTCAAAGAGTTATACTTCGGGCGCAAAAGGAATCAATTCAAGCGTGGAAAATACCAAACTCAACAACCCCCTTCGTAATTCCATACTGGAATTCAAGGATGCATTCATTGCAGCTGGAGCGTTCAGCTTTGCCTGCAACTTGTTCATGCTGATGCCCACCATCTACATGCTTCAGGTTTATGACCGGGTATTAACCAGTCGCAACATCTACACGCTGGCAATGCTCACCTTGATCATGCTAGCCACCTACGCCATCGAAGCAGCCATTGACTTCACCAAAGCCAAATTACTGGTCAAAACAAGCTCCGCAATGGAACTCAAGCTGGGCAGCGAGGTGTTCAATGCCGCATTTCGCGCACACCTGCGCAGCCGCAACAACAACCCAACACAAGCTCTTGCCGACCTATCCAACATCCGCCAATACCTCACCAGCAGAGGGCTAACGGTGTTTTTCGACTTGCCATGGAGCCCGATCTACATCGCCATTGTGTTCATCCTCAGCCCGTGGCTGGGGCTTTTTGCGCTTGCCTCCGTGGCCATTCAAGCCCTCCTGTCAGTTGCCAACGAAAAGGCAACCGCCAGCTTGCTCCAAGAAGCCAACACAAAAGCTATCCACAGCGGCAACAGCGCCGGAGAAGCGCTGCGGAACTCCGAAGCCATCGAGGCAATGGGCATGCTCAAGGGCGTGCGCAACCGGTGGTTCTCACGCCAACAGGAAATCCTCAGCCTGCAAGCAGATGCAAGCGACAGGGCCGCAAAAATCACCGCCATCAGTCGATTTGTTCGCATTGCCACGCAATCGGGCATCCTCGGGCTTGGCTCACTGCTCGTCCTTGAAAATCAGCTCTCAGTTGGCGGCATGTCCGCCGCCATGATTTTGCTGGGAAGAGCCCTCTCCCCCATCGATGCCGCCATTGCCACTTGGAAGTCCACCATCTCCGCCCGATCTGCATACGGCCGACTCAGCAAGCTGATGCTGGAATCAAGCACAAAATCTGAAAGCAGCATCACCCTACCCCGCCCCCAAGGCCATTTGCTGCTGGAGGGTGCGAGCGTCACGCCGCCCAACGCCAAAACACCGACCCTCAAAGAAATCAATCTGAAAATCAAGGCCGGCACACTGGTCGCCGTCATCGGACCCAGCGCCGCAGGCAAATCATCCTTGGCCAGAGCCCTTGTCGGCGTCTGGGAGCCTACGCAAGGCAGTGTTCGACTCGATGGCGCAGACCTTTCACGCTGGGACAAAGACGATTTAGGACAGTGGATTGGCTACCTCCCGCAAGACGTTGAGCTGATGGAAGGCACCATTGCGGAAAACATTGCCCGATTCGGCGACATTGACAACGAAAAAGTCATCGCTGCCGCCCAGCGCGCGGGCGTTCACCAGATGATTTTGCGACTGCCATCAGGCTACGAAACACCCATCGGCATCGGCGCCGCCGTCTTGTCAGGCGGGCAACGCCAGCGCATCGGACTTGCAAGAGCGCTGTACGATAACCCGTCAATCATCGTGCTCGATGAGCCCAACGCTAACCTCGATCAGGCCGGCGACCACGCTTTGGCCAAGACCCTTGAACAACTCAAACAGGATCGCAAAACGGTCATTCTCATGACCCACCGCATGGGCGTAGTGAACCTCGCCGATGAAATCCTCGTCATGAGCGATGGACAGGTGCGTATGCACGGACCAAGAGATGAGGTTCTCAAGAGACTCAAACCCCAAGCTAGCAGCGCCCAGCAAGGAGCAGCCAATGCAAAAGCCTAAGCCCGAGCAACTCGACACCGACTACAAAAAAACCGCCAAAGTCGGCGGCGCCATCATTGCAGCCGGCATGCTTGGCATCACCCTGTGGGCCAGCATTGCCCCCCTTGACGAGGGCGTCCCGGCATCGGCCGTGGTTTCCGTAGAAACCAAACGCAAACACATCAGCCACCTAGGCGGCGGCGTGGTGGACAAGATCCTCGTCAAGGAAGGTCAAATGGTTGAGGCGGGCCAACCCCTCCTGACACTGGATGAAGCCCAAGCCAAAGCGGCGCTGAACACGCTGCAAAAGAAGTGGTATGTCAGCGCAGCCACACTCGCACGCCTGCAAGCCGAACGCTCGAGCGCAAGCACCATCAACTTCCCAATGGAACTGGTGGAGGCCGACAGCAAAGATGCCAAAGAAGCCATGCGCAACCAAAGCGATCTATTTCAATCGCGTAGGCAATCCATCATGAGCGAATTACGCATCCTCGCCGACAACGCAAGAGGCCTACAAGCGCAGGCGCAAAGCCTGAAGTCACTGGCCGACACACGACAGACTCAATCGAGCATCATTGACGAGCAAATTGACACCTACCAAACCCTTCAAGGCGAAGGATTCCTGTCGAAAAACTACCTGCTCGACGCCAAGAAACAATCGGCGGAGGCCAAGAGCAAGCAAAACGAAGCCATAGCCAACCTTGCCGCCTCGCAAACGAAGGCGCTTGAAGCCCAGTCCCGCACAGCCCAGCGTGTGTCCGAATACCGCTCGGAAGTAGAAACACAGCTGGCCGAAACACAAAAGGAATTTGCCAGCTTAAGCGAGCAGCTGCAGGCCCAGCTCGACACAGTCAGCAAGCTTTCCATCAAAGCACCCGTCTCAGGTGTGGTCGTAGATCTCAGCGCCACCACCATCGGCGGCTCCATCAAACCCGCCGAGCGCATCATGGACATCGTCCCCAAGGGGGACAAACTCGTGATGGAAGCCCAAATTCCACCCCAGTACATCGACCGCGTGCGACCCGGACTGCCAGCCGACATTCGATTTGACGCATACGCCACACGCGCAAAAACCTCACTCATCGAAGGCAAGCTCGAGGTCGTCTCTGCCGACGCACTGACAGACCCCCGCACAGGCGCAACTTACTACTCCGCCATCGTCAGTGCCAGCGCGCAAGAAATTGAAAAACTCGGAGACATCAAGCCGATGCCCGGCATGCCCACAACGGTCATCATCAAGACCGGCGAGCGCACGCTCATGACCTACCTTTTCGCGCCGCTGCTGCGTCGCTTCTCAACCGCACTTGTCAACTGATGATTAAAACCACCATCGCCTGTCTGGCCATCGCCGCCCTCCCCCATTTGGCACAAGCGCAAGTGACCAAGCTCACGCCTTGGAAAGACAAATCAACACCCGGCGCGACACACCTGCTGATTAGTGAAAGCCAATTGTCGGCGGACACTTGCGCAAGCAAGCCCGCCTCAACCAAGCTGGTGATGCAGCAGGACTTTCCCAGACCCGATCCAAAAAGCTTTGACCGCTACACCTACAAGGTCACCAAAAATCTGGCGCTCCTGAGAAAAAATCACTGCATTGACGCCGTCATCGCCCCCAATGTTTGCGCCAAAGACCCCAATCACACCTTCTGGGGCAACTCTTGGCGACACATGCTGCTGGCCAAACAAATGACCGAGGCGGCCAAAGGTGTCGGCGTAGAGCTCATCTGGCGAGAATTTCCCGGCCAGTGCGTTCAAGACATGGCCAAGCACTGGGAGCCCATCTCAAGGCACCCACAGCAATCGCTTCTTTTGTCCGAGAACCACACTTCAGATGACATCGCCGTCCTGCGTTCGGCCTTCGGGTTCACAGGGCAACTTTTTCAGCTGCCAGAAAAAGGGCAACCACGCTAAAGAGACGGGCCTTTACTAGCCACGACAGGCTCGGTCATGGAAGCCGAAATCTCCTGAAATGCAGCCTCGCTTTTTGCTTTTTCCAGCTCCAGCCGGATGTACTGTTTGGCCGCCTCGTTGCCAGAAAACCATTGCAGAAGACTTCGTCCGTAATGGCGCCCCTGCAGCGGCTCACCGACGGCTTTGAGCATCTCCACAGCCATCTCCGCATCGCGCAAGCGCTGGGTGCCGGGCAGCTTATCCTTGAGGGGCGTAGCCCCTGAGCTGTCTGCCGCATGGATATCGGCACCCGCCTGCACAAGCAACCTAGCAATAACAGGAGCCACCTTCTCTGAGTCAGCATAGGAGACCGAGCGACAGATGAACTGCAAAGGCCTCTCCCCCAGAATGTCAGGAAGATTGGGGTCAGCCCCTTGCGACAACAAAAACTGAACGGCATCCACATGGCCATGCACAGCCGCCCAATGCAATGCCGCAAGGCCCGACGGGTTTTGGCCGTTCACATCAGCACCTGCCGCAAGCTCCAAGCCCAAACGCTCAACATCGCCAGCCATGGCCGCGCTTTGCAGCCTTTGGATCAGCGCGTTCACAGCGCAGGGCCCGTCGATTTCACGACCGGGGCCGACAAGCAAACACCAACCGCTTCATCGAGTGAATCGAACGCGACCGACAACGAAGCACGAACACCCGGAACGAAAGAGCCGGCCGAGCGATCGAAGACCTGCTTGATGACGCCATGACCCCACAGCGGCGACTCAGAGGGCGTGCGATACACCACCGTGCGTCCATCGGCACGCACATTGAAGCGGTAGTGCCAGTCCGGGCGCTGGACCTCAAAAATGGCGTTGACCGCCACCATCTCATCAGCAAGCGAGCCCAAAGATTGCGTCAGGCCAGCCACAGCACGGTCAAGGTCAAAACCAGATAATTCGGAAACAGGTTTGTTTTCAGAGCTCATTGCACTTTCCATAAAATTGCGCCATTGGATACTTTATTTTGCACGCAAAGCACCAGCAAGAGAAGAACTGTTTGAAAAAATCGACGCAATTCTTGCCTGAGATAAACAATTGAAAATAAAATAAAAAATAAACAAAAACCCAAAATGAAAATTCCAACCGAAATCGAATCATTCATCAGCGCCGAAACCCTTGAGAGCCTCTTCATCGACGCCATCAGGGCGGGCAAAACAGATGTTGCCGAATCACTCTTGGATACCCTCTGCTCTAAAAAAGGGGAAAGCCTCGATGAGCTAATCAAGGACTTCTGCCGACCAAAATCAAGTGGTTTGGGACAAAAAGAACTTCAAAGACACCCGCTGGTGATTGCTGCCGAGCAAAACAATATTGCAACCATCCGCTGGCTAGTGCTCAGGGGTTTTTCGTTCATGGGTGAAATCCATAAGTACAAAATTGACGGAATTGGCTCATTCGACATTAACGGACTGCATGAATTCATGAGCCGAGGCGAAGCCGTCGCGCAAGCGTTCTGGTTTCCGAGCGAAACGCATGTCAACTACATGGATGTCGAAGGGCCTCAGATGTGCATCATCTCCGGCAATAAGCCCATGTGGACACCCTTTAGCCTCTGCTGCCAAGCAGGCTACGAGCGTCTGGCCGAGAAAATCCTTGAACACAACAAAGTCACCACACAACTGGACTTTCTTGCGGCACACACGTATCGCCCTGACCTATTGGAGAAAGTCAGCGAAAAGCTGACCACCCCAACACTGGCCACCAACGCCAAAAGCGGTGACTTGGTAGCCTACATGTCCAGCAACATCAAAGCATCGCGACAAGCATTCTCCGCACTCTTCGAGCAGCTCAGCCACAGCGATCATGACCAGATCCTGCAGCACTTGACGGCGGTTAAAGATGACACCCCGAGCAAGCCAAAAGAAGCCACCATCGAGCAGCTGCTCGAGATGATCCAAAAAACCTTGCGGGAGGCACAAAGCCCACAAGCCGTTGTGCTGATTGCCTCCACGGCACGCCACCTTGGTGCCAGCAGTGATGAGATTTTTTCCGCCATCTACAGAGGCGTTCAGAAAGAACTCAACGCCCAAAAATGGCACATCTCCAAAGAAAGAGTCCAACCAATCATCGAATGCGGGCTACTCAGCGCACAAGACATCATGTGGTGCAGCATTGATGCCGGCAACGCCATCTCAGAGGGCTTTTTGCAATACCTCAAGGATTGCGGAGCGCAATTCGAGGAAATGGACGAATCTCGCTTGCCGATGCTTGTTAGATCCAATCACCCAGACTGGGTAAAACAGTTAACCGAAATTGGATTCAATTTCGACCTCAAGAAACGATACGACGGCAAAACACTGATTGAGCATGCGGGCAAAAATGCCACCATGAAAACCTTACTCAAAAGTGCAGCGGCAGCATCCGAGATAGGGAAAATGCACAAAGCAGCACCCGACGTCCAACCCCAACCGGCCAGAAAAACGAAGCTATCCCTTTAAAGACGGCCAAAATTCTCTTGATGGGCGTCAAAAAATCTAATGGTTTTCACCATTTTCCCCTCAATTTGTCAAAATTCTTTACTTCTCACTTCCAATTGGAAGTGAGAAAAGTGATAATTAATTGAAGAAATCGTTTTCCCAAATCGATTTCAAAGGGGGAGGAGAAGGGCTTATGACCACCCATTCAGATTTACAGGCGCTCATACTCGCTATGGCCACAGAAGACACCACCCAAATGAGGGAGATTCTTCAACTCGGCTTCGAGTTCAATCATGACCCCAACGAATGCACTTGGGATGCCATCCACTGGGCGTGCGACATGGACGCCCCTCAAGCCGCACAAACTCTCTTCGAGTTCGGCGCAAACCCCAACGCCAAAGACAACAATGGTGATACCCCCTTGCACCTCGTCAGCAAAAGCGGTGCAACCGACATGATTGATGTCCTTTTGGATGCCGGCGCCAACATCAATGAAAAATCCGCGCAGGAGTCGATGACCCCACTGCACCTTGCGTTTGCTGCCGGGCGTCCAGAATTTGCCAGAGTGCTGATAGCCAAAGGCGCCAACCTCAGGGTAAAGGATTCCGATGGCTGCACCCCGATCCACACTGCCGCAGCCAACGACTCACTCACGCGCGCCATCATCAGCGTCTTGCCCGATAACGAGATTCACAACAGGGACGAGGACGGGAGAACGCTGCTGCACATTGCAGCGCAAGGCTGCGGCCACAACACTGTCCAATACCTGTGCGAAGACAACCGAATTGACATCAACGCCAAGAATGACGACTTTGAAAACGCCCTGCATTGCGCCACCAAAGTCGGCAACACAGGGGCCATGAAAGTGCTCATAGAGCAGGGCATCCATGTCAACGAGCTGGACGCAAAAAAGAAGTCCGCCCTGCACTGGGCGTGCGCCTCCGGAAACCTCAATGCAGCCAAAATCCTGATTCAGGCAGGCGCCGACTTGGAGTTGACCAATGGGCAAGGCATCAAACCACTGGATTACGAGAGTGCCCAAATCATCCGGCAATGGCATCAGTCCAGCATGATTCAGCACGACATCATGCACTCCTTTGTCGTGGACGAAACAACCCCAACCAGCAAACCCCCCAGCAGGTCTATTTCTCTTTAATGAAGCCAGCCAAAGTCCTTCTGATTCGCGGACTGCCCGGCAGCGGGAAATCAACGATGGCCAAGGCCATCGCCGATGACGGGAGTTTCACTCACCTCGAAGCTGACGACTATTTCGTCTACGGCGGCATTACCATTTACGAGCCAGAAAAAATAAAAAAGGCTCATGCTTGGTGTATTCAGAAAATGCACCAAGCCCTCAACCAAGGAAAGTCCGTCGTCGTCGCCAACACCTTCCTGAATAAAAACCAACTGCGAAGCTATTTTGAAGCCTCATACGCCCAAGGAATTCGTCCAATCGTCTGGAAAGCTGAAGGCAATTACCGGACCACGCACGACATAAGTGATGAAAAACTAAGCATCATGAAAGCCGCATTCGAGGAAGATATCTCGGATTTGTATCTGGAATTCGAAGATTCCGAAAATAGACCAAAATCGAGAAATGTAATCGGAATTTGAAGATGAAACCAACAGACAAAAAACTCATTGAAGCGAGCATTTCCGGAAGCGTCGAGGCAGCAAAAGAAGCCCTTAGCGAGGGCGCCAACATCAATGCAACCAACATCAGCGGCTGGACCGCCCTGCACTACGCCTGCGACCGAGGCAACTCACCCGTTGTGAAGCTGCTCATCGAATCAGGTGCCGATGTTCAGTTCTTCACACCCGGAATGTCCACGCCGCCCATTTTGTGGGCAGCGTTGAGAGGGCAGATCGACACAACAGAAATGCTGCTACGCGCAGGCGCAGACATCAACACCAGCGACAACATGGGCCACACCGCATTGCACTACGCCTGCTCAAGCGGAAGCGAGGATCTCGCCAAACTCTTGGTGGCCAAAGGTGCAGATATCGGGGCAAAAGCAAGCAACGGCAACACACCACTGCACAAGGCATGCTCTATCCCCAATCTGGGAATCATCAAGACGCTCATCGAGGCGGGTGCCGATGTCAATCAACCCAACGCCTCAGGTCAAACCCCGTTTGACATGGATGACACCGGCGTGGTGCAAGAATGGTCCCGCTCTCGCGTCACCATGGACGATATTGACAGTCTTTTCAACTCGGCAGATTCTGGACTGCCAGAGGGGTTCGTGTTATAGGTTGACAACCGGAAAGGGAGAGCCATGAACCACAAGCCGAACTCTTTGCGCAGCCTTCGTTTTCTCGAGCAGATGCAATCAGCCGGTGAAAAACACGAGGCCGGCTTTCATTTTGAAGAAGGCGGCTGCTGGGGCATGGCCGCAGCGCTGCAAGAAGAGCTTGGCGGCGAAATCATTCTTCGAGGGGGCGACTTCACCCACGTTTATGTGCGGGTGGCAGGCCAACTCTACGACTGGCAAGGGCAGGCTCAAGCATTTAACGCACCCCAAACACCCATCCCCCCTCAAGAGCTCGCCCAAATCGCGCTCAGCCATGGCTGTACAGAAGAAGATTTCGAGGCGGACAAATCATGGGCAAAATCCATCATCAGCACGGCCAAAGAGCTGCATCTGAACGAGTTAATCCCAACTCTACAAGAGCTCGGACAGGAGGCCATAGCATCCGTCTCGGACATGCATGACGACGACGAACTCGAACTGATGGAATCCATGAGCGATCTGGATCTCATCAGGCAGCGATTTTCCCACGGAGACTGCGATGATTTCGCTCTTGCGCTGCACGCCGTCACAGGCTGGCCCATTGCCAGCATCAATTCCAGCAGCCATGGCCCGCTACACAGGCTCAACATTGCACCAGACGGCACCATGGTCGACGTTCATGGCTTTGTCAGCATGGATGAGCTCAAAAAACGCTACAAGCTGCGAGACCTGAACATCTCTCCCGACACCGGTTGCGGCAGCCTCCTCGACAGCGACGCCGACCTCGAGCCGATAGTGTCCACCATGGTGCACCTGCCCAATGAGCCATTCCCGAACCTGCAGCAAACTGCCAAGCAATGGCTGGTGCGGGGCGCTTTTTTGGATGTCGACGAAGCACCTGAGTGTGAAAAAAAAGTTGAAAAAGGCTCTTCCATGGCGTTGTAATTGTCGTGTTTTGCGTATACCATACGCTCACGATTTAAATCAGGCCACTTATGAGCTCTCTGGAAAACCAATTTGTTGTCGCAGTCTCTACCCGCGCCCTCTTCGATCTCGAAGAGGAAAACTCGGTCTTTGAGAGCAGCGACCCCCAAACCTACGCCGAGCTTCAGCTAAAGCGACTTCAAACACCCGCCAAGCCCGGCGTAGCATTTCCGCTCATCAAGAAATTGATGTCACTCAACACGCCGGAGCATCAGCGCGTTGAGACCGTGGTCGTCTCACGCAACGACCCAGCTTCCGGCATGCGGGTGTTTCGATCGGCGGAAGCGCACCACCTTCCCCTGACCCGAGGGGTTTTCACCAAAGGCAGCCCCGCACACCCATACCTGCGACCGCTTGGCGCGCACCTATTCCTGTCGGCGCACGAAGACGATGTCCGCAAAGCACTTGAGGCAGGCTTTCCAGCCGCGCGCGTCATGGGCAGCGGCTCTGCACAACCCGACACCCACCCCAATGAAATTCGCATCGCGTTTGACGGAGACGCCGTGCTGTTCTCCGACGAGGCCGAAAGGGTGTTTCAGACACAGGGCTTGAGCTCGTTTAGCCAGCACGAGCGGGAGAAGGCTCAGTCCCCACTGCCCCACGGCCCCTTCAAGCCAATGCTCGAAGCACTGCATGTCCTGCGCGATCAAATCAAGGATTCGCACAGCGGAATGCAGATTCGCACAGCGTTGGTGACCGCGCGCAGCGCCCCAGCGCATGAGCGCGCCATTCGAACACTCATGGATTGGGGAATCATTGTGGATGAAGCGATGTTCTTGGGCGGCCTGCCCAAGGGCCCATTCCTCAAAGAGTTTCAACCCGACTTCTTCTTCGATGACCAAAGCAAACACTGCGAATCGGCCAGCGTCGCGGGACCGGTCGGGCACGTAATTTCAGGCATCACAAATCAAAAATGAGTGAGTCTGAGATAACCAAACGCATACTCGACCCCTGCAGCGGCGGGCGAATGATGTGGTTCGACAGAGAACACCCCGAGGTCATCTTTGGAGACAAGCGCCACGAGACCATCACCGTCACCGACCGCTCTCACGGCCGTCAAGACGGTACGCGCGTGCTGCGAATCGAGCCCGATGTTCTCATGGACTTCCGCACCATGCCTTACGAAGATGAGTCCTTCAATCTCATCGCGTTTGACCCACCTCACTTGGTGAGGGCCGGCCCCAAGTCGTGGCTGGCCGCCAAGTACGGCAAACTCGAAAGCGACTGGCGCGAAGACCTTCGCAAAGGATTCTCCGAATGTTTCAGGGTTCTCGCCCCGAACGGAGTTCTCGTGTTCAAGTGGAATGAAACACAAGTAAAAATAAGCGAGGTGCTGGCCCTGACACCTCACAAACCCCTATTTGGAAACACCAGCGGGAAAAAGGCCGGCACCCATTGGATGGTATTCATAAAGCCAACCAACACCAACAAGACAACCCACATCGCATAAGGACTCCAAAATGGGATGGAAAGCCGTCAAAGAACACTACCAAATCAAGCACATCGTGCACATGCGCGATGGCCATCTGTGCATCGGTTCGCCCTACATCAGCAACATCATTGAGGTATCCACAAAGGGGAAAATCCTCAAGCGTTACAAATGGGGCTCCAGCGACGAGCTGGCAAACTACCAGCGCGCCATCGAAGAGACGCCCGAGGTTTTTACAGAGCTCATGGCAAAACCAGACGCCTTCGACAAACACATCACCGTCTACACCTACGACGAAGGCGCCATCCTAGAAAAGCAATGCGAAGAGTTGGGATGGCCCAACATCACGCACGATGGCCAGCTCATGTACGAAAACACCTTTTCGGACAATCGAGCAAAAATCGTCGAAACAGCCATCCGAAATGCACAAGCTCACGAGAGCATGACAAACCGCGCCCTCAAGGAGGCGCAAGACCAAGTCATCCGACTGAAAAAAGAACTTGAAAAAGTGAGCGCGGATGTTGAAAAACTTCTGCAGATGCGAGGACAGCCACAATGATGAACAGCAAGTTTCAAAGCTTGGTCGATGAGCTTGAGTCTCAAGCCTACGAAATCTCTAGGCAACACGATGGTCTCGTTCCAACCGGAGCCTTCGTGGTCAATTTCGCCAAACTTGTGGCAGAGCGCGTACTTCAGAGCATGGAGCCAACGCAAGCGCACCAAGCGTACGCGCAAAGCTATCTAGGAGGCGTAGATGGACTGGAAATGCTCGAGACGAAAATTGCGCAAGCGCGTGAGAGCCTCGGACTGCCCAAGGAATCAGGGATTAAAAAACCATGATGTTCAAGAGCAAATACATCGTTGTCGCACGCGCAAGAGTCATCACCCCCATAGTCTTTTCAGAGACCATGGGACACAACGAGATGGCAGCCGCCGTACGCGGAGAGGTGCTAGGCGCAGGCTTTTGCCACATCAATGAAAACCAATACACCTGCTACGGAGAAAGCGTTTCGCTCAAGATCAAATCCAGAGGCGAAGTTGACTCCAACATCCTCAATCTTTACCTCGGAACCAAGGAGCGCTAAGGCATGCCAAACACCTCAATGACACCGGTTCTGCAAGAGCTTGCCAACAAGGCAGGGATGAACAACCCGCTGGGCGCGCTTTTTGATCGTGACGGTCAAATCCAAGCGCTGGCCGACCAGATACTGACAAGGGTGCTCAACGGTGTGACGGCGATAGAAATTCAAAACTGCCTAAGCTCTGACGGGGAGAGTAAAGAAATTCAATGGACATGCCAAAGAATTCGTGAGCAAATTAAAAAAGATTTTGGCAAAGAATAGGAAGCTTCATGGAAGAAAAACAACAACCCGCAAATATCTACGAGTCTTGGAAGAAACTCTACAAGCTCGATCAGGAGGCTGAGCGCAAACTCAAGCAACTGACCTCCCATCCAGACGCCACAGACGAGCAAATTCTGTCGGCAACGCGTGTGCGCGCATCGGCGCGTCGCGATTTCGAAGCCGTCACTTACCTGACCCACCAAAAACTCCAAGCCAACTCCAAGAAATCTGTTGTGCACGGCATCTGGGCATCGAACATCGAAAAGAGCGTGGGCGTCGTATTCCAACCCCTCCCCGCCGAAGTCCTCGACAGGATGCGCGCGCAGGCAGAAAAGCACCGATTGCTGCTTGAGTCGATGGAAGGCATGTCGACGCAGCGCTACGAACGCGACAACGGTCCACTGTCCAATGAGCAGCTGCAGCAGCTGCAAGACAGCCTCATGCCGAGCGAGACGCCGCGCAAAACAAAAACCAGCCTCGACATCTGATTCATGAAACACGAAATCAACTTCGACCACCCCTGCGTGCAACTGGTCTACGAGACCCTCTGTCAAGATCACTGCCCGCCAAAAGGCGAGCACTGGGAAGGATTTGTGGCTCAAAAAATCGTTGAAGCACTGGCCGCCATGCAGCCGAGCAAAACCAACGAACAAGAAGCTTTCGAGAAAGTCATCGAAAGCGAATGCGGCGCCGGCGCCACCATGAAGTGGCCACACGAAAACAGCCCAACATACGCCAATCAGCGTGTACAAGACTATCGCACCGGCTGGCTCTGGGCCGTGCGCGAAATCGAATCCAAAAAGATTTCACAGCGCGTTTTCGAGCGCCTCCAAGGACAATGAGCACGCGAGTCGTCATCGTTGAAAAAACGCGCCTGCAGGACATGCTGGCGGCGCTGGAGATGGCGCACAGGGCCCTCACCTCGCGCGCGCCACAAGACATCCAAGCGGCTCTGGCCAGCATAGAGAAATCGTGCCGCCAAGCCCAAGCATCCAACTTGGAGATTCCTGCGGCGGCCGAGGTGATTGAATCAGGCCCGATTGGCCCCAATGCAGAAACGCTCAAAGCAGCCTTTCTCCATGACAAAACCCTGCCTGCAGGCACCAAGCTGTTTGACATGGAACGCGTCCAAGACATCTTGCAATCCGAGCTCAATCTTTACAGATATTCTTGGATGCGCACAGAAATGGCTCTCGCGTCAAGCAAGGAAGAAACGCTCGATGCCGCCCATCAGGCCTGCGCACGCTGGATAGCAAACGACTCACACCGCGAGCTCAAGGAGCCCTACTGGAACGGCTACCAGCAAGGTGTTGTCGACTGCCTAGGTGAAATTAATGCGCTGCGCGCGCAAGGAGATGTGTCGATGCCTTCTCGGCAGGAGCCCTGCGACATCTGCGGTGAAGGCACCTCCACCTTGCAAGTCGAGCTCAATGAGGTTGAGCGAGACGGGCAAAAGGGCCTGATCAAGACCTACTACAGAACCTGCGACCATTGCGGCTCAGACTATGCCGGTTCGGCCGAAGCAAAGCTCAACAAGGCAGGGATGCTGAGCTTTTTGGAGCGAGCGCACCGCTCAAAATGAACCGGCAGAGAAAACCGGATTGCCCTCTTGCGGCTCACGGATAACGCCCGTGACCCAGTTTTCGCAAGCATCTTCGCAGTAGCGAAGGTTGTGCTCTGCCATGTCACGACTTTGCAGCACTGCGCCCGAGCGCAGGAAGTCGACTTCATAGCCCGCAGCCGTTTGGTAGATGAAGGCGCGACGGACACCGTCATCACTCGAATAGTCCGAAACCTTTCTTCTATGACTCACCATCAGGATTCTCCTTGCGTTCCTTTGTAGCCTAACGATATAAGGTTACACGATTGTTTGAGGTCGCATTCGAACTGGCCGAGCCACCAACCCATGGAGCTCGTAATGAATATCTCGAGACTGGGCGTAGTTGTTGCACTCCACGCACATCGGCACGATATTGGACAAGTCCGCCGGCTTATTTGGATCGAGGTGTCCACGATCGTAATGAGCCGCCTTCTGACCGCAAACTGCGCAACCATGGCTTGCATAAAGGCGGAGCATGTCATCCCAGCAAGTGGCACCCGCCCTGCCCTCGCGAGTCAATCGCTTGTCACCAAGCCATATTGGACCCGGACTGGTGACGGAAACCAGCTTGAGCTCATCATTGGCCATGCTGGGGTCGTGATGCATTCGTGTGGAGCGAACATTGCCGCTGGCGACATGCCAGCCAGAAGCTGCAATGTGACGAAGCTGCCTGTTGTAGTCCTGACCGTAATTTCTGTAGAAGGCAATCAAATCTTTTTGAGAGACCGGATGGCCCAGATTCTGGTAGAGCAAAACCAACCCGAGCTCATGACCCGGATTAGGCCAATCCACCCCGTAGGGCTTTAGCCACTTTTCAAAGCTATCAATGAGCTCTCCGGGAACAACCCCCACATTGGCAACATAAGAGCTCATGAGACAACCCCCTCGAGGGATGCAATGCAATCGTCCATACGGCCGCGAGAAATATCGAAATAAGCCGGATCTCGCTCTATGCCAATGAAATATCGACCCGCACGAATGGATGCCACGCCGTGAGAGCCAGAGCCGCAGAACATGTCGACAACGGTCTGCCCCTGTGTGGAGAAAAGGCGCACCAGATGCTCAATGAGCGTGACAGGCTTGACCGTCAAATGCTCATTACCGACCCCCTTTTCTTGCCTGCTTGGCTTTGGGACCTCCATCACGTTGCCCGGAAAGCGACCATCGAGCGACTGGGAAACATCCACCAAGCCCGTACGGTGCACCATCCAGTTTTCGATGAATGTGCCGCACTTGGGCTTTTGGGCCAAAGTCATAGGCTCCATTTGCGGACGCAACTGTGGCGTCTTTCGCCCGCCAATGTCAGCAGCAATCGCGTCGGCCTGCTCTTGCGTTATCTTGCCGGACTTGACTTGATTGCGCAGGAAATGGTCCTGAGAAAACGCCTTGGCCTGCCCCTCGTACTTCCAAGCCAACATATCCCGGAGCTCAAAGCCGGCATCTTCCACCGCGACAGCCAAACGCCCGTACAGACGCGCCTGACTGAAAGCGATCATGAACCCGCCGGGGCGAAGGATACGAAAAGCCTCACGACAAATTGGATTCATGAACTTCTGAAATTCTGGACCCTGCTTGGGATCAAACTTCATTCCAACCGGCAAGCTGCCGACAATCTTGGCCTTGTCAGTGCGCTTAGACAGGCTGCTTCGACTCCAATCGGAGCCCATTCCATCGATGAAATATGGCGGATCTGTCACTATCAGGTCCACGCTCTCAGATGGAATTTGCTTTAAGACGCGACGGGCATCTCCTCGCCACAGCTCGTAAAAATCGGTGGCTATTCGATTCTTGGCATTCAAGGCCACATCGGTTTTCTTCAAATCACTCATATCTTCGCTCGGGTTGCCGTTATCGGCTGTGCCTAAGTAGTCCATAGCTTTAATTGGTTGTGTTTGGATGCAACTCTACACGACTAATAAGGCAAAAAATGGCACGAGCCCAATAAATTGACAATAAATGTGCAATTGTTGCAATCAAGCAACCAATTTCAGTTTGCCTTAACGCCAATTAGCGTACAAAATAAAACGATTGTTCCCAAATGGGCAGGAGAGACAATTGAGCAAAGATGCAGCCAGCTTCTTCAATCAGGAGCAAGTTCAAAAGCACTTGATCCCGGAATGGAAGTCCCGAGAAAAGATGATTTGCATGCGAATTGACGACTTCTTGGCCATGGCCAAACCCGGCCATGAAGCTTGGAAGGTCACACGCATAGAGAGCGCCATCACAGAAGGCTCAAAGCTCACAGACATTCCCATGCTCATCGCATACACAAGCCACCACGACGCAGTCATGCAAGTGTGCGGACACGAGGGCAGGCACCGCGCCAAGGTCCTCAAAACCATGGGAATGACAACCATGCCCGTCATCCTCAAATCAGACATCCGCTGGAGCGAGCAAAGCGATCCCGATCGCTTTGACTATCGCAACCAATGGCCAGAGAGTCTCATCAGCGAAAACGGCGAATCCCAAATACCCTTCCCCGTCACTCGGCATGACGCCATGACACCCTACACCTCCCAACCATTGAGAAACACCCTTGAAGCGCGCATGGATGCAGCACAAGAACTTCTTGATGCGTGCGAGCTTCAAGAAATAGGCGCCAAGACCATTGAGGCGTGGAATGCAACCAGAAATGATGGTGCAGAGCCACAGAAAGAAATCATCCTCAAAGGATGGATAAAAGAAGACATCAACACACTCACCAAGGATTTCTATGTCCCCGATGAAACCGGGGAAAGCATGGGAGAACACAGAAAGGCTTGGGCATACTTTGATGGAGAAGATCTCTACGACTTTGTCATCCAAGACAGTGATTACAAAGAAATCTGGACCCCGGATATAGAGCGAGCAAAGGCCAAATTCATCCCCGCAGCATCGCTCAAAGCCAGTCAGCCGGGAATGTGATCCATGTCGCACGACTACCAACCCAGCTGGGACTACCCCGTTGTCGAGCTGCAAGAAATCGACGCAGCCAAAGATCACTCACTGGAAATTCAAAAAGCCATAGCAGATGCAACCCAAGAGCTCACCTACCTGCTCGGCTTTGAAGAGTTCGAAGTTTTTTATGTCGAGCCCGGCGGCCTGACCAATGGATTTAGCCTGCACGATGCAGTAGCCGTTTACTGCAACGGCACCAGCTCCAGACCCGTCATCGGCATCGATGTCGCCACACTGGCTGAAATTTGCGAACACGAGGGGCTGGACTTCTCCAAAGAGTTCAGGACCTGCATCGCTCACGAGCTGGTTCACGCCTATCAGGAAACTCTGGGTATCGAACACTATGAAGATGAAGAAGAGGATGAAGCGGAAGTATTTGCAAAGCTCTGGGGCTACGACGGCACCATAGACCTTCCGCGACTGCAAATGCTTGACCCTCACAACATGCGAGAAATCATGTTTGCATGCGCCAACCTCGGCCGCACAAAGTCAATAGAAGCAATCCTCGTGGCTTACCCCCACATCAAAGACCAGCAAACCTTCAACAGCAAAACAGCCCTTCACATTGCAGCCGAGACTGGCAATATCGAGATGTGTCATCTCCTGATTGAAAAACAGGCGCGTCTGGACAGCCCCTCTCACCAATGGCAAACACCACTGCACATCGCAGCCCAAAGAGGTCACGACCAAGTGGTCGAAATACTGCTTCGCGCAGGTGCGAGCATACAAGCGACTGACGAGAAAAAAAGGTCTGCGCTTCATCTGGCTGCAGCTGCCGAACACCTTCAGACCTGCAAAACACTGCTCAGCATGGGAGCGGACCTGCACGCCAAAGACAAGGCGGGCATAAAACCACTTGACCCGCTCAACACGAGTCAAACCTTCTGTGAACGCCTGCAGTCTTCAATCGCGCAGGACGCCATCAGCACCTCCTTTACAGGCGAAATAGGTGACAACCAGCCCAAGAAGCAACGAAAGGGGCCTTCCCTGTGAGATTGGTCATGGATTGCTATCACGGCAGCGAAGACGCTATAGAAGACTTCCTTGCCTCGGAAAGAGGCACCCTCGGCCCCGGAATCTACTTCGCCGAGAGCGCTCGCAGTGCATCCGCATACGGCGATTGCGTCACGCTGGCCCAAGTCACTCTCCAAAACCCTTGGCGCATCGACTTGGATTACGAGAGCCAAGGCGCCACCAACGAAGACTTCGATAGCCCGTGCGTGGAAGCCATCTTGAGCCTGCCCGGCGGCAGGCAAATGATGAACCAAGCCAAAGCCAGTGACGGCAAATACGACACCGAACTCCAAAACACCCTCAAAGCCATCGGTTACGACGGCATTGTGGGCACATACCCAGATGGATCACAGGAAATAGTGGCCTTCGACACGGCACAAATCCAAGTGCTCGGCATTCAGCCCAAAAGCACCACGCAAGGGCGTCAGCCAAGCCCCTGATTTCAGATTGCGATAAAGAAAATCGCTGAAAGCATGAATTGTTTATGTCGTGTATATTTGCCGCTGTACGCGATTTGTCAATTTGGAAAAAATACCGAATCACTCGCTGGAAAAATTCAGCCAATTAGAAAATTGGCAAGAGCATTCTTTTCCCGGAAATAAAACCCAGAGCACCGAGCAAACGGTGCACGCAATCGTCGCCAAATACAGCCAGCAATCTCAAAGGCGAATCGCAGAGAGCTTGTCACACCTGCGGGAATTCGAAACCGAACACCAGTGGATGCTGGAGCTTGCCGGCGCCCCATTGAGCGAGATCGCGCGCATGGAAAAAGCACACCAATCACTGAGAATCATCTACCGCGCAGCCGGCTCCATCATGGAAGAAAGCGTCAAGGCCTGTCTATCCAACCTCAACGGGTACCGTCCGTCACAAAAGTTTGAAAATCTCATCGGAAATCGACCCAAACAGCATGAGGTCGACTGCCTCGTTGGGCAAAATGCCTACGAAATCAAGTGGCGGGATGCCACCACCGACGGAGATCACAAGTCCAAAGAAATCGAGCGAATAAAAAACATCATCGAGCACGGCCTCACCCCCACCCGACTGATGTTTTTTATCCCACAAAACCCCGGCGCAGCAAAAATCCAAAAAGGCCTGCGCAAAGCCTATGAGGACCTCGGGGGTCACTATTATTGCGGAAAAGAGGCGTGGGACCACGTCACCGAAATCAGTGGGCACAACCTTCGCGAAATGCTACTCAGTGCACCTAAAATACCCAGAGCATTATTCGCGTAAGAGACATTCTTGACACCATATTTATGAAGCACTCTACACTACTCAACACCATCGCCGCCGCATCACTGGCACTGGCAGCAGGCATGACCAATGCCCAATCGGTCTTGGAGGCAACGCAAGCGGCCAAGAACAACGACGCCTCCTACACCTCCGCAAAGGCTCTGTTGCAAGCAAGTCTGGCGCGCGCCAGTCAGTACAAGGGAGCGCTGGCACCAGACATCGGCATACAAGGCTCAGTCACCCAGACGGACATGCTGCACCAACCACTCATCGACGGGGTGGCTCAGAGAAAGACACGCCAGCAGCGGGTCTATGACGCCTACACCGGCGCATTAACCCTCAAGCAACCCCTCTACGACAGCGCCGCTTGGGCCCAATACAAACAGGCCGACCCACTCATCGCCAAGGCACAAGCGCAGCTTCACAACGCAACGCAGGAGCTCACCCTCAAGGTGGCGCAAGCCTACTTCGACGTTCTCACCGCTCAAGACACCCTCGCCTTTCTCGAGGCCCAAAAAGCAACACTGGCAGAGCAATTGGCCAATGCAAAGCGCAGCTGGGATCTGGGAACCACAACCATCACCGCCGTGCGCGACGCGCAAGCGAAATTCGACATGACTGTCGCGCAAGTGCTCTCCACCCAAAGCGAGATCCAAGTCAAACAGCTTGCGCTGGAAAACTTGACGGGCAACCCCAGCCTCAAACCCCAAAAACTCTCGGCCAAGCAAAGTGCGGCAGCAAAAGCAACCCAAGACTTGGATTACTGGCTGGGCAAGGCTATGGAAAACAACCCCCTGCTGATGCAAGCCAAATACTCGCTTGAGCTGGCGACACTGGACGTGGACAAGGCCAGTGCCGGCCATAAACCGACCATCAACGCTCAACTCTCGTACGCGTCCACCCGAAACGTGGGCGGCAGCGCCATCAGCGAAAACTCCTCGTACACACTCAATCCCAGCGCATCAGTGGTACTCACGCTGCCGCTGTTTGACGGCATGGTGACAAGCAACCGAGTCAAAGAGGCAGTCTTCATGCAAGAAAAAGCACGCGCCGATCTGGAGTCCACTCAAAAAAGCGTGACCCAAAGCGTCAAGAGCGCATTTCTGGCCGTCTCCAGCGGCATCGAACAGGTCAAGGCCTATGAAGCAGCACTGGAGTCAAGCCAAACCGCCCTCCAAGCCAACAAGCGCGGCTACTCGGTTGGGCTGAATGTGACAGCAGATGTACTGAATGCCCAAACGCAGCTGCTGCAGGCCAGCCGCGACTTGAGCAAAGCCAAACACGAACTGTGGATGAGCTACCTCAAACTCGGAGCAGCAGCAGGCGAGCTAAGCGATGAATTTCTCGCCCCCTTGAGCTCAGAGTGAAAGCCCTCGGTGACGAAATGGGGTCGGCGCATCTACATCATCACCACAAGCGCCCATCGCCTGACCAATCTCCATCTCGGTATTTTTGCTAGCCAGCCAATCACGCACCACCCCAGCCTTATCGAGCTCTAGCGGCGCCTGACCCATGTAATTGCGCACCTGCAATGATGCACCCAGCTCAATCAGGCGAACCGCCACCTCCACATTGCCCGCGCGGCACGCACAATGCAAGACCGTATTGCCCTCAAACCCCTCCCGATTAAGAAATTGGGGTAACTCATCATCAGAAACACCAGCTTTGGCAACCAATCGCCAAAAATCCTCGAGTGAAAAATCCTCGGCGGCGTCATAAATAGGGTCTCGAGGGAAAACTTCATCGTAGACCTCTCCAACCAAAATATTTCTGCTTGCAAAAAGACCCAGATAATTCTGTTCAAGACCCATCATGGAATCCTCGAACTCCGTCTCGCCCGGCAATAAAGCATACCAAGAGCCCGTCTGCGGAATACACGCAATGGTGTAGCCACAAGACCGAATGTAATCCTCTTTTCTTGCCAAGCAGACATCCATAAAAGTTCTCCGAAAAACCTATTTTGTCGAAACATAATTACCTATCGTCGCATAAATATTGCCTTAATCCAAATCCCATGAATATACTCAAATAGCCCCAACAGAAAGAGTCTAATGACAAAACAAACCATCACCATTGAAAATGGAATTGCCACCCTTGAGGACGGCAAAACGATTGACTTGTTGAAAATTCAATCCGCCATCAACTCAGCAGCCCAAGATTTGGGAGACTCCGAGTTAATGGAGGCACTAGACGATCTCAGTCGCATCACCCGGAAATGGCAAGGCCCGCACGGGGAATTCATGGATGGCAGTTACCACGACAGCTTTATCGACGACCTGAGAACAGGCGCCGATGCCGACATCTGGTACGACGCAAGGCAATACGGCGACACAGAAAAAGAACAACTCATCGATCAGACAAAAACAGCGCTGTATACGGCAGCCGATTTGCTCGAAGCTGGCGAAGAGGTTGATTCGGTACTTCAAACAGCCAAAGCCAAAGGCCTGCGCATTGAAGCAACCATCGAAGACCTTCAGCAAGGCCTGAACGCCGACATCTGGTACGACGCACACGAGTACGGTGATATCACCGCCATGAATCGCATAGAAATTACGCAAAACAGCATGAGCGAAGCGATTGCCAAGCTGACGCTGCCGGCACACGAACAGCGACTCGATGAACTCGAACAAGAAGGGATGACACGCAGCGATGCACAGGCCGTCCTAGAAGCCCAAGAAATAAGCAAGACAACCAACAAGAAGGCGCCGAAGTTCTGAGCAAGGCGGGAAAAGATATGGAGAAATTCGAGGCAATCATCACCAAAGACGCCTACTGCGCCGCTGACGACAACTTCGAGGGGCCGAACACCTTTCTCATCAAGCTCGACGATGAGGCAATCGAGCTCCTAAAAGGTGCACAGCAAGCACTGATGCAAGCAAAAGAGGCCATCGGCCAAAAAAAACAAGGCCTGCTCAACTGCATCGAGATGTCCATATCAGACTCAGTGCTCCCGGTCGAGATCTGCTCAGAGCTTTCGGACGACGACATTGAAGAAGAGCTCATGCAAGCGGCCAGCTTGTTCGAAAGCAAAGAAGAATACATCCAAAGAAACCTTCAGCCGTGGGACGGCAGATGGACCATGACCCATGTAAAGGTTTCAGAAGACCGCTTCGAATTTGGCTGCTACGAAAAATACACCAACACCAGAATCTACAGCGCACCGCTGACGCTGGGCGAGCTGCAGCAAGTCGCCACTCAAAGTGCAGCCTTCAAAGCTTCAACAACCATTGAGGAGTGCTTCGAGCAACCAGCACAAGGCCTCAGCCAGCTCCCACAAAGAAAAAAGTCTCTGGGCATGTAAAGAATGGAGCTCACGCACACACAGATGAGCGAGCTCATCTGCAATTTCAAGAAGAACTGGGAGACAAGCCATATGCGAGGCGCCTATCACGAAGGCCCCCTCACCAACATCAGAGACGAGTTCTATCACGGCGCCTGCCACTTCTTCGCCACCGCCCTGTACAGCGTTCTTGGCCCGCACGATTGCGCCATCTACAGCTTGGAGGCAAGAAAAACCGACGGCAGCGTCGAATTCATCCACGCCATCGTGGACTACCTTCCTCACAGACTCCAATCGAGCGCCAACGCCCTGCCCCATCAGCTGGCCATCAACGAAGAAGCTGACGAGGGCGGCAGCACATACGACATCAGCTCAACCGATGGGCGAGCATGGGAGTGCGCCAATTACGCTTTCGTGGCCGACCCCTACGACAACGAATGTCCCATCGTACAAAACCACCGCTGGCCAGCCGATCTCGTCCAGTGGGTCAAAGAAGACGAGCAGGAAATAGAGCGCACCATTGCAGACTACAAAAATGGCATCGCGCCCGAAAAAGAAACTCAGTACTGGATGGCCATCGAAGGCTGCCTACAAGAAGCCCTCACACAGACCCTAGGGGCAACCCAAAGAGTCGTGTTTGGAATATCCTGAACACCAGATCTTAAAGTTCAGCGAGCTTGCTTGCCTTTCGAACAGCAGCGCCCGCATCAGACTCCTTGGCATCGAACTTCGAGCGAACTGCATAAGCAGCCTTGGCGCTGGCCAAGAGCTCCTTGAGTTCCGCATTTCCTTTGCAAAGTTGACCCAATGCAGCGCCACTACTGGCGCGCGTTGCCGGGTCAGCCCCAAGCTCAAAAAGAACCTTGGCCATCTCGGGGCGCTCCGACTTGAAGGCCATGACAATAGGAGGCTCCTCGCAAAGACTGAACTTAGAAGAATGGAAATAGCGGCAACTGCCTGCCTTCGGCTGCGCAGTCACATCAAACCCACGCTCCACAAGTGCACGGATAGCATCCATGTTCTCCATGGCCATGGCCGCATGAAGAGCATTAAATCCATCCGTATAGTCATCAGGGCCCAGCAGGCCCAAGACCCCCATCTTGGCCATGTAATCAAAGCTGTGATCGTCTCGGCGCTGCAAAACAACCCCCTGCAGTCCAGCTTTTTCAGCAAACTCCCGCAAGAAAGAAGCAACATCACGACCGGGAACAAATCGCAACACAGAACTAACTTCGTGTGCCAACTGATTGCCACTGGCGTTGAGTTTTTGAACATCATCTTCACTGAGCAACCGGATGGCCGTGAGCGCATTGACGCCGAAGCAAGACGAAACCAAAGAGTAGTACTCACCGCTTCTGTACTGACTTGACGCCACCATAGGGATGCCCATGGATACGAAACGCTCAAACTCCTGCGGCTCGATAGGGTGACTCTCGGCCAAGGCCGCGCTGAGAACACTGCGCGCATAAGGCTCTTGAGCCATTCCAGCGCCGGCAATGAATCGCATCATCTCAGCGGCAGAACCCATGCTCGACAACCCCCTTGAAGCGATGCGCTCATCACCAGTAAAACTCTTGTGGACATACTCAGCAAAAGCCTTTACACGCACATCACTCAAACCAAATCGCTCCAAGCAAGCGTGCGCCAAGGTGGAGAAAGCCTTGTTGTAGCAAAGCTTTCCCTCAAACGGCGTGACATCTTCGATGACCTTGTCGGCCACAGACTTCAAGGTAGCATCATCAAAGCCATCCACAAGAATCTGCAAAGCCTCACCCTCAGCCCGCCCGAGCACCTTGTCCACATACTCGCCGTCGGAAAAAACCGCCTCGATGAGACCACGGCCCAGCAAGAACCGAAGAACAGCCGGGTTATCCGACTCCAAAGCCTTCTCCGCAATCTCCTTCATCGCGCGATCGGAAACCTTGCAGGTATCAAACAATACGCCAAGGTACCAAAGATTTTTCTCAGGACACTTGTGCCTTAAAGGGCTAACCAGCTGAGTGCCCACCGACGCGTTAATTTCTTGGCCGGGAAAAATTCGAACATCCGTTGCCGCGCAAAGCGCCACCTTGATGCGAAGCTTCAGCGCATCGTCATCCATGCTCTCATTTTCTCTGGCCGCATTTCCCGTAAAGAGGGCATTGGCCAGATCACGAACAGCGTAAGCGATGTAATCGGCCTGATCCGAATACTCAAAGCCAGCACTTCGCCAGCTGTTGTTTTTGGCATCTTGCACAGTCAACATATCGTTGGCATGGAACAAGACCTGCGCCGCCAATAAATCCGAAAGCTGCTCCTGCGTCACTACACCGCTACTGGTGAGCATCGTCAACAGGCCGCGCGCCTCGAAAGACTCCTGCATGTGACCGAGTGCATCGAGCAGCTTATAAGACTCCCGCAAAGACTGCACCCTGTTGGCGTCGAAAACAAATTCCATCGACATGATCAAACCTCACAAAGAAAACTTGGACGAGCGGCGCTCGGGCTGCGCATCCCCAGAAGACTCAAGAGCGCCATCGAAAATCACCTTCTGCGCCTCTCGAGCCAAATACCATTGCCGAACGGTACGAGCCTCGTCCGTGTTGAGCTCAAACGGCTTGTCGCCAAATCCATTTTTGGCATCCACATCAGCCCCGGCATCCAAAAGCACCTGCACGGTCTCAATCGCTCCTACTCCGCAAGCGCAGTGCAGCGGCGACGGACCACCGCGTGGGTCCTGCAAATTGACATCCAACCCAATAGACAGCAAATACGAAACCACCGCCGCATGGCCATTTTCTGCCGCCCAATGAAAGCCCGACATCCCCGATGAGCGGCGAACCTCGCCGGGCTTAGCTCCGCGCTCAACGAGCAGCTTGACCGCCTCCAGATTACCCCCCTGACAAGCGCGCTGCACCGCCGAGATTCCGAACTCGTCCACAGAAGCTGCAGGAACCCCCTTGTCGAGAAGAGCGCGAAAAGCCGCGATCGCCTCAGGATAGATGGCGTAATCGCAAAGACGCTCCGCATCTTTTTTGTCGTAACCCAAATCAGAATCAAGACGAGTCAAATTCAATCTCCCAAACTCCATACAGGATAAAACGGGAGGGAAAAATTGGCAATAAAATATACAAAACAAATAAACAAAAACACAATGACAAACAAATACGAAAAGCTCAAAAGCTTAGGCCTACCCAATGCGTGCATTTATCTTGTCCTGACCAAAGATTCGGCCGCCCACAGCTTACTGGGCAATCAATGCACAAGGCTTTTGGAGCTGGTAACAGACATCCAGATGGACGGACAGGCCATTTGCGAGCCAGAGGAAGGCTTTATCATCGCGATCGAGCCAGCCGATAACCCAGATGTCAAAATCTACCGACAAGGCGATGGGCAAGCTCTGATGAAAAAATTCGCACCTCAAAAAGGCAAAGGAATGATCGAATTTCTCAAAAAGTTCACACTCGATGAGGACGCCGGGTTCTAATTTTGGCTGACAACATTCCCCAATTCAAATAAACTTTGAGGAAAACAGGGGATCAAAATGGTCAAAACCAGAGAATTTTTGATTGCATTGACCGCAAGCTTGGCAATGATGGCCAGCGCCATTGCCTCCGAATGTATCCCCTCCTCTTTAGGCGTCAGCAATTGTGAGGCTGCGCAGGCCGCCATCGACGAAATCAATACTCAACTGCAGCTGCCCAGAGACTTATACGGGGTCAAGATGAGCACCCACCGCACAGGAGGAACCATCGAAATCAGGACCACCCTGTCTCAGCAGATGTACAACGCCATGGCAGAGGACCTCAAGAACAACAACCCCATGGTGACACAGAGCAAGGAAACCATTGCCGCTCTCATCGTCAATCTCGCAGGTCAAAACCTCAAGCAAACCCGAGCCGTAGTCTGCAGCTCGCTCAGCGAGCGGGCCACGGAGCTGGAAAAAGCAGGCGTGACCATGAAGGCATCGGTTTACCTTCCCAACGGGAAAATCGCCAGCGAGATCAACCTCTTCCCTTGCCAATGAAATATTCGCACGCCAACCGGGTCGATGAGCTTTTTCGAGCTGCCGAGTACAACGACCCCGCCATGGTGAAAATCATCATGGAAGAAGGCATGGACCCCAATATCCGCCACGAAGGCGGCGGAACCCCATTTCATTTCGCGATCACAAGTGGCAACTTCGAGATTGCCGAAATGCTGCTGGGCTATGGCGCAGACATCAATGCACTGGCCACCAAGGATGGGAACGACCATGGCATGGGCAGCTGCGGCACCGCCTTGCACTGGGTATGCACCAACAACAGCAAGAGCGAAGCGGTGTGGCTCATCAAGCAAGGCATCAGCCTAGACAAAGCAGGCAATGACGGAGAGACGGCCCTGCACGAAGCCATCAAACACGGGCACAACGAATTAGCCGAAACCCTTTTACAGCATGGCGCAAAAGCCAATCAACCAGACGCCATCGGCGCCCTTCCCCTGCATTTGGCCGCCAAAGTCGGCAACGCCGAAGGCATCAACCTCCTGCTTAGCTACGGCAGCGGCATCAACACGGCAGATAAGTACGGAGAGACGGCCCTGCACTACGCATGCCATTACTGCGCCAATGAGGAGCACCTTCAGGCCGCCATCACCCTCATAGAGGCCGGCACTGACCTCACAAAACCCAACGACGAAGGCATTCTGGCGCTGGACAAATTCTCGGCCACCCCCATCAGACAGTGGCTCACTTCCAAAAACCTCAAAAAGGAGCTCGAGCAGAGCATCCTCGAAACCCCCGCCACAAAACACAATACGAGGCGCAAAACACTGAGTCTTTAAAGTGCAAGAAATGCACTTAGCACGACTATTTTTATTGTCATCCAGACCGCATGAGCTCATAATCCACTGAGGATTCACAAAGAGAAAAAGCATGCCGCGCCACAACCACATGTACACGATTGCCTTCAGCATCGAAAGCGAAAACGAAGGTGCATTTGCAACAGCAGACGAAATTCTGAAGGGACTCAGAAACCGCCTTGAGCTGCTCAGCCTCTCGGCAAACAATGAGTTTCCAGAGATCCTCGAAGCCGTCGGCATGCCGCAAGACAGCTACGAGCTAGAAACCCCCGTCAAAACAGAAATGGCCATCGCAGCCTTCAATCGCGGGGAAATCCGAGAGGGCTTCCGACTCGCTCACGAAGCCATCGCTCAAGACAACTTGGATGGCTACCACAGGACACCACTGCAGTGGGCCTGCGAGTACGGCATCACCGTCGCGGTCGAAAGACTGCTCGAGACCATGGTGAATGTCAACGAGATGAACAAGCAAGGCAAATCCGCTCTCCATTACGCAGCCAAAAGCGGAAACCCAGAAATCGTAGAAATGTTGCTACAAGCGGGTTCATACACCAACGCCTGCGACAACTTCAAGAACACACCGTTGCACCTCGCATGTCAAGGCGGACACACGGAAATCGGCATCAGCCTCATCAAAGCAGGCGCCGACATCGAGGCAAAAAACATCAACGGAGACAACCCACTGTCTCTCGAGTTCGCTGATGGCATCAACCAATGGCTCACCTCTCAAGCCTGCGCTCAAGAAATCGAGCAAGCTATTCAAAATGATGACGGCAGCAGCACCAAGAAGGCCGCCAAAGGTCTCTCCCTCTAAGGAATTTCCATGAGTACCGTACAAATCGACACCGACCAACTCGAGGGCGAAGCACTGGATTGGGCCGTAGCAAAACTGGAAAGCGAAGCAAGCCCACCGGGCATGTCCTCAGCGCAAGTGCTGCTTTATCGCAGCATCGCCACCAAAGCTTTCTGCTACCCCAAAGATCGAATTCAATACTCATCCGACTGGCCCCACGCCGGGCCCATCATTGAACGAGAAGACATCACAGTCCTCTGCGCTCGAGGCGAGTACCAACCTGCTAAGTCGGGCACGCAGCAGGCATACAGCAAGTTCTGGGTTGCCGAAAAGGGAAAGCTCAGCCCATCAGAAATCTACGGCAGCCAAGGTGACGATTTCGGCACCTGCTTCCAAGTCGATCCAGACAATATGACAGGTCCCACGGCACTCGTTGCCGCCATGCGCTGCTATGTCGCTTCAAAGTTCGGACCCAAAGTAGAGGTCCCAGAGGAGCTAATCGCCCACCAACCCAAGGCACCCGCCAAAGGCCCATCCATCTAAGGAGCATGCAATGGCAATCGTAAAAACAGCAGAACTCGAAGGCGATGCACTTGATTGGGCCGTATCCAAATGCGAGGAAAAAGAGCATTTATTCGACGGTCACGAAGTAGGACGCTTGCACTACTCAACAGACTGGTCGGAAGGCGGGCCCATCATCCAGCGCGAAAAAATCAACTTGCAGTTTTGCAGAGACTTCCGCGCAAAAGACCATGGCCTGTACATCCATGCTGAAATCGATACCCATCTCTATCACGGCTACTGGTGGGGAGACCACGAGCAACCATTGGTGGCCGCCATGCGGTGCTTCGTAGAGAAAAAATTTGGGCCCAGCATCGAAGTACCAGATGAACTGATGCAGACAAAAAAACCCTCAAGTAGCCTCAGCTTTTAAGGACACCCAATGACGCTACTGAAAACCTCAGAACTTGACGGCACCGCACTCGACTGGGCCGTCGCCACAGCCCAAGGGCGCAAAGAAATCAGAATTTTCTCCGCATGGAGAGAATCCGACAGAGGATGGATCGAGGTGAGATTCAACCCCGAACCAAAGGCTCAAACCGCAAGATTCGACCCCTCACAGGACTGGAGCTACGGAGGGCCAATCATTGACCGCGAAAAAATCACCACCATCAGGGTCGGCCACGATGATGATGGCCATGCAATTTGGGGCGCCACAACGCTTCTTTGCAACCGCAGCCACGATCTGTACGGCTACGGAGTGGATGAACTCACGCAATTTGGGCCAACACCCCTGATTGCGGCGATGCGCTGTTTTGTCGAAAGTAAATTGGGGGCTGAAGTAGATGTCCCAGAATCGCTAGCAAAGCGCCACCTTAAGACATCCACCAGCGGCCCATCAATGTAAGAGAAACCAAATGGCCACCGTCAAATCAGCAGAACTTGAAGGCGCCGCACTCGACTGGGCGGCAGCCAAATGCACAGGCTACCTGCGCAACATCGAGGCAGAAAAAATCAGGGGACGAATCGTCTCTTGGAGAGACTGCGGCAGAACGAGCGTCAGCGATGATGATTGGACTTACTGGAACCCGTCCGAGGACTGGTCACAAGGCGGCCCCATCATCGAGCAAGAAGGCATCTTGTGCGGACCCAGCCCTTTCCCAAACGCTGAATACGCCGCCTGCATAGGATCGGACTGGGACAATGGCGTAGCGGTGCAGACAGGAAAAACGCCACTCATAGCCGCCATGCGCTGCGTCGTAGCCCACAAGCTGGGGCTGACCATCGAAGTGCCAGATGAGCTACTGAAATCAGAGAGAGAACCTAGACTTTGATGGCGCTTGCGATGGCGCATCGCAAGAGAAGATGCCCATGAGCTCTGACTGAGTTTGTTTTGAAGATATATAGGCCGATACTTGCGCCGCAAAAGCCTCTGAGACACCACGACGCTTGAGGTAAATTTCCGCCATTTTCTGCGGATTCGCTCCCGCATCCACCAGCAAGCGCACACACTCAAAATTCTCGAGAGCACAAGCGATCTCGAGCGGCGTAGCGCCATTGCCCGAGCGATGCTCGAGATTTGCGCCATGCGCGATGAGCAGCTCAACAAAAGGGAGCGCAGACGCATCCCGCGTTCGGCAAGCTTCACTGAGCGGGGATGGGTCTCCACCGGATTCAGAGCACCCATCGACATCCGCCCCCATATTGAGCAACAACTCACACACCTGCAGCTGCCGCGCCTCAACAGTCAAATGCAAAGGCGTCCACCCCCGATCGCAGGGCGCATCGATGTCAAATCCAGCACTCAGGCATCGCTTCACGCCCTCGACATCACCGGCTAACGCAAAATTGCCGATGGACTTTTCATCGAGCTGAATGTTGGAATTTTCTGCCATCTCGCCTCCCGTTAAAACAGTTTGCCAGATGAGAAGAAGTCAGTCCAACAAACTGCGAGGAGGATTGGTCTTCATGGCCTGCGCGACATACTGCTGCTGACGACTCATGCAATCGTCCGCAAGCCGTCGGCCATTTTTCTGATCCAAAAGCATGGACTTGTTGGACAACTGAATCCAGACAGCGCCTGCCTTTTTGTCCTCGAGACGCAGCGCACCAGTGGTGGTCACCACCGGGCGCAAACTGAATTTACGGCCGCCGCCCTCAAGGGTGACATAGCCCAGCTTGACGGCATCCTTGCTGAGCCGAAAGCTCGCCCCCAGCTCGCATTGGATATGCCCATCATGAACTTGGCGCGACAAATCGATTTCCTGCTGAGAAAGAGCAGCCTCACCCGAGGCTGCTTTGACTGAGGCGGAAGAAGCCTTGGACGCAGCCCAAATGGAATTCGACAGAAGCAGCACGACAGCCAAAATGAATATTCGCATGAATGTCTCCCAGAATCGATGTCACAAGTCCACCGAATTGAACAGAAAAAGAGCACACATCACTCAGGAAAACTGCTTGAGAATTTGCTCCGAATTCAATGGATAAAACTCATGGCAATCTACACTGATATCAAGGCGTCTAAAATTTTTGGGGGTCGGTATTTGACCCGGCGCATTGCCGTGGCAATGGCCATGGAGATGGATGGAGCCACGGAAGAATTGATTCCATTCAGCCATCGGGTAATGACAGATGACAAAGAGAATCTTCTTTCCAGACTCATCACAGACCCACTCTTCGTGAATCGCAGGCAAAACCTCGTCAACAAGGCCATTCTCAAGAAGGCGCATGGGGCGATCATGATTTCCTGCAACAAGTCGAATTCGACCGTTGAGGCGACCACGGATCTCCTTCATCCGCGCCAACTCACCACCCCAATACATGTCACCAACATGAATAACATCGTCATCGGGATGGACGCGGGAATTCCAACGTTCAATCATTATTTCGTCCATCTGTGCGGCATCAAAAAACGGGCGGCTAGCATGCTTTATGACATTGCCGTGACCAAAATGATGGTCGCTCGTAAACCAAGTTTGAGGATGACGAATTTCAGACATGGAATTAAAATGCTTCAATTGAGTATTGGATGAATTGTACAGTCAAATCCAACACAAATTGCAACTAACAGGCAGAAAATATGTCGCTCAACCGTCGTGAATTTGCAACAGGAATAGCCGCTTCAGGCGGGCTTCTTTTCGCACCCAAACTCGCACTCGCTCAAGAGGGCCCACCAGCAACTTCCGCCATTCGACCGGGAATCCACTACCTAGAGCTCATCCAAAGGCAACCAACCTCCTCGACGCCGTCGCGCGTAGAAGTCATCGTTTTCTTCAGTTACCTCTGCGTCCACTGCCGAAACTTCAACAACGAACTTGAGTCATGGGCAAGCAGACAAGGAAGCATCGAATTCAAACAGGTGCCCGTTGGCTTCAATCAGGAAACAATGGTGCTGCAAAACCTGTTTTTCAGCCTGCAAGCCATGGGGCTTGATAAACAGATGCACCCCAAGATGTACAAGGCCATCTGGGACGACAAAAGGCAACTGTTTGCACCCGGCATGATGGACAGATGGGTGCAAGAGCAAGGCATCAACAAAAAACAGCTGGCCGAAATCAGCGCCTCAGATGCCATCTTGAACAAACAAATGCTGGCCAACAACCTCATGCGCGGCTACCAAGTAAAAGCAACCCCGTCCTTCGGAGTAGCCGGTAAGTACATGGTCCCGCACCAAGGCGCCTTTGGGCTCAAGGTCCTCGAGCACCTCGTCAAGTCCGAGATCACGCCAGCCAAATCATGAGCAAAGGCGCGAAACTGCTGCTCAAGGCCAGCGAAATGTACGGGCCAGAGGTGCAAGCCCTGATTGAACAGCGCTGCAGGAGATACAACACCGACCGCAACCGCTATTGGGACTACATCATCGAGCTCATGGATGTCGACAGTCTTGAGCCAACCCAATCAGGCGAAGACTACTGCAACGACAGCTCGATTGAAACCGCAAGGAAGATCGCCAGCGGCGCGGCCATCAGCAGCCGCATCGAGGACATCCTGCCCATACTCATCGACGAAAAAGGCCAGATCCTTGACGGCAACCACCGTCACTGCGCCGCAAAAATCAACGAAGACAAAGAGATATGGACACTGAGGGCCGACCCTGAATCCGTAAAAACCAACAAGGGAGTCGGCAAGGTCATCAACTGGGAATACTTCCTTTCGCCCCCACCGGAAATCGCAGCCCCCAAAGGGTCAGCCTACAGCACCCCTAACCGGAAGGTCACCGGAAGTTACGCACGATAACTTCCTTGACCTTGCCTCGGCCAGCGGCATCAGCATTGATGGATCGCGATGCATACACCGTATCAACCTGATAAGAGCCATACAAGTCCATGACAGCCTCCGTATGGGAGTTAGAAAGGACAAAATACGCGCCTTTGGCGTGAATCTCATCACAGAACTGCTTCAAGCGCTGATGATCGAAATTGGAAAAACCGTCTGCCGTGTAAGAGGTAAAACTCGCAGTTGCACTGACCGGCACATAAGGAGGGTCCAAGTAGACCAAGTCTCCTTTTTTGACCTTTGAAGATATCCGAGTGAAATCACCCGCGACAACACTCACGCCAGAGAGCGCCTTGGAGCAGGCAACCAAGTTAATTGGGTCACATATATTGGGGTTTTTGTAGGCACCAAAAGGAACGTTGTTCTCGCCTCGCGAATTCACCCTGTAGATACCATTGAAGCAAGTCTTGTTAAGGTAAATGAAGCGACTGGCACGCTGCACCCTAGACAGACGCTGATACGCCTCCTGATCGCGGTCGAGAGCCCTTTGCTCGTAGTAATAATCCTTGTCGTTGACATGCCTTCGCAGGTCATCAATGAGCGCGTCTACATCATCCCTCACCACTTCATAGACAGAAACAAGCTCAGCATTGGAGTCCGCTATCGTCGCCTTCTTGGGTTCAAGCGCGAAAAAGAGGGCACCACCACCAACAAATGGCTCGTAGTAACGATTGAATTGCGCCGGCAACCTCAAGCTCAGCTCGCTCATAAGCTGACCCTTGCCACCAGCCCACTTGATAAAAGGTTTTGCCATGTGTTGTTCTATAGATGTTGGATTGACTTTTATTCCAAGCGACTGCGTGCTTGGATGCGTATGAAGGCAACTATACACGATTGATTTTTCGCCCTCATTTGCTGTGCGTGGCTATTTTCATGGTGTGAAAAACCTCCTTTACACGGCCCTCAAAGCGCCGTGAAATTCCAGCGATATGATGCTCGCGCGGCAAACCCGCTCAACCAAGGAACTCCATGAACAAATCCGATCTCATCACCGCACTGGCTCAAGCCACCGAAAGCACCAAAGCCGACGCCACGCGCGCAGTGGACGCCGTCATCGAGCTAACCAGCCAAGCGCTCGCACAAGGCGACAACGTCACCCTACCCGGCCTCGGCATCTTCAAGATTGCCGAACGGGCGGCGCGCAAGGGGAAAAATCCAGCAACAGGTCAGAGCATCGACATCCCGGCCAGCAAGGTGGTGAAATTCACCGTCGCCAAGGCACTCAAGGAACAAGTAAACAGCTGACCAAACTCAGGGGCATTCGCCATTCGCAAACAGCGAATCCCCTATTACTCAGCTTGCTCGCCAGAGGTGTCGGGCAAGTCAATCTCACCTTCGGGGCCAAAAAGCCTGATGCCGTGATAAGGCGACTTACGAAGCCGAGCGGACACCGCCTTCATCGCGTCATCAAGGGTGGCATAGCGCCCGAGCGAGAACTCACGGTCAAAGAATTTTCCCGTCACAAAGTATGGCTTGGAGCCCCCTCGGCTCTTGCCCTTAGACAGTGCCGGACGCTGCTCGACCACTCCCTGTCGAATGTCCTTGGCCAGACTCCTCTCGGCCTTGGTCCAAGGGTTACTCACAGCACCACCGATTCAATGAAGACAGGAGTGCCCTCCCCTACCCAAGCACCAGCAGTATTGAATTCGAAAAACTCTAGGGCCTCTTCGTAATCCCACTCGTTCTCTTCCATCAGCGCCTCGATGCATTTATCGCGGTCATAGGCAACAACCGTCAAAGAAGAGCCCGCACGCTGAGTCAATCCAATGATGGCGCGATCGAATGTCTCGCGCGGCTCAAGAAACAATATCTCCTCGCCGCTTTCTTCCGCAGCCAACTCCAAATCAGCAACGCTTTCAAACATGCAATTCCCCTTACAAAACAACAAATCTGACCAAAAAAATCAGAACAAAAACAAATAAAAAACCCATTAACAAGCCAGCAGCGATGACCTGTAAAGGAGTAAGACGCTTGTAGTCTTCATGCGCGCGAGACCTGTCACGAACGCCCAAAAAGCCCCAAAGAACCGCCACCAGTGAATTAATGAAACTCCTCAGACGAAGCATTACCTCTCCTTAGAAATATTTTTTATGGTGAAGGTTGAATTTCTAGGATGAAGCTTGCTGGGAGCATCACTCCCCACCACAGAAAGCACCAGCAACATCTCGCCGTAGGAGTTGAAGTCAAAACCGGTAACAACCCCATACTCCACTCTAGTAACCACCATCGCATTGCCTGCAGCAAGGTCCCTCTCGAGATGCGAAACGATCAGCTTGTCACCCACATCGAACTCCTTAAAGGTAATCCGATTGGATGCTTCAAGAATCACCTTTGACTGATGCATGACTCACCCCCCCTCAATGACAACGGGCACATCCAGCCAATCACTCATCACCATGGTTCGATGGCCATCATTGATGAATTGCCGAGAAAGCGCATTACTTTGGGCTGCCCCGTAATTGGTCTTGTCCTCAAGCTGCCGGTACTGCAAAACAGGCTTTTGAAGCACCCCGTCAGCATCGCAGCGCTGAATCCATCGAAGCTCTACCATTTATTTCTCCACCACATGAAATGCATCTCGTTTTTCCTTGATTTGAGCCTCTCGCCTATCGATCCAGCCCTGCCCCCACTGAACAAACGCCTGATGGATGTCAGGACGGGCCCTAAAAATGGGAGTCCAAACCCAAAAAAAGAGTCGGTAGACCCAAAGGTGATAGAAGCGAATCCTCACGACCCACCCCTTAGCTTCTTTTGATGGCGAACCAACAACTCATAACGGATCTTGCCAAGCTCAATGCACCAGCGACGGATACCCTCATAATCAGACTGCTGCTCTGGCGTGAGCTTTTTCTTGGTTTTTTTGTTCTCCTGCATGATGTCATGAAAAGGAGAAAAAGCAGCATTGGCCAAAGCCAGATGCTCCTCGGTATCTCGCCAACTCAAGCCACGAACGCGGCCCTGAGGAACCAAGGGGTCCAAAGCCTCCGGCTCAATCACATGGCGCTCAAAAAGAAACACATCGCCGGGCAAGCGTCGCTCAATCTCAAGCTGAATTCTTTGTCGTGTTTCGGTGATATGGTGCACCACTACAACCTCACCAGACACAGGGTTGGAGAGAAATTTCGTCAACATCGCATTAAGCCAAGGCGACTGAGGAGAAAACGAATTCTTCATGCACATGCTCCGTCAGCGAGAGACTTGGCGCGAATCGCGCCAACACCATAGAAATACACCAAGAAAAAGAGAGCAGAAAGCGCCGCCAAACCCATGCAAATGACATCTTGCATGTGCATATAAGCCGAGTGGGAAAGCGCAGCGCTCACCAGTCCAAAGGCAAGTCCAAACAAAGCAATGAAGCGATGAAAGTCTCGCTGGCGCAAAGCAGCAGTGGCCATGATCGCCAAGACAGTAAAGAAAAACGGTATTGCAAAAAACTCAATCATGATCACTTCGGCGGGTAACGATTCATCAGCTCTTTTTCTTTGATTTCAAGCCCTTGCATGTGATAGTCCAGCTTCTTGAGCAGCTGATTTTTCTGCTTGGCATCCTTTTGCGCAGCCTCCCAAATCGAGAACGCTTCTGAATTTTTGGCTAACCAAACACCTTTGTAGAACACCGCACCGTTCACTTCACCCCCCCAGACTTCAATCGCTCCTGATGAAGCGCCCATCGAACCATGACAATCACCCGAGCCAAAGCAACACCAGACTCCACCTCGTCAGCGCGACAGTCACCGTAGTGAGTTACCGCCTGAACAATTTGCTGAGGGCAAGAGGGCATGACTCGCAGCATCTCATCCGTAAAAGAATCGACGGTCTGCGAGGAAGCATCCAACATAGCGACTTCAGACATCTTCCGACTCCAACAATTTGTAGGCAGCATCAAATCCAGCCTGATACCCCGCCTCGTAGGGCTCCCAAGCCTCGCATTCGCACACATAACGACTATTGGCATGGCTTGCACTGCGCAAGAAGCCGTGAGGCGCATGAGGGTGCTTTGAACACGAAGCTTCCTCGCCCCCATCAGAACTCAGAGCAGCGCGACCGCGCTCCAAACCCTTCTCATACATCTGAGAAAGCTCCTGCCACCGCTTAGAGCTCGCGGGAGAGACATCGCCAAGAACTTTCTGCGCACAGCTCAACACAATAGCCGAACCAGAAGAATCCAGCGTAGAAGCCATCAGCACCAAGCCATCAAACATGGCTCGCGCACCATGTTCAAAATCAGACCCCAGCGCAGGGGTAACAACCTCGAGCTCAGCAGCAGAAAACCAAACGGGAGAGCTCGCGTGGTCACGCAACACCCAAACACGGTCTTGCGCCGGCTCAACAAATTCAATCACGCCCAACGCGCCCGCATGAAAACCAGCATCCCGCAACACACGCACACGGGCACCACGAGCAAGATTTTTTTGAGCACTCTTATGCATGAGAAACCAACTCCTGCTGAGAAGATGCGCCGGATAACAAAAATGAAGGGCTTGAGAAATGCGACTGTCCGCTAGCCACGGCCGTAATGATCTTCGCCTCCAAAGCGCAAGCCGCCTCACTGGCCGCCTCAATTTTTCTCTGCAATACCAACTTCTCGCGCTCAAGTCGCTCGACATGCAAACGAATATTGACCAAAGAGTTTTGATGCCACTGAACAGTTTTCATCATACAAAACACCCTCGAAGCTGACCACACTGCTCACTGGCACACTCGAAAGCCGCATCAACAGCGCGATCAATAGCCTGTCGCTCATATGCAGAAGAACTGCACTCCATCCTCATGGGGTCATCTCTGTTGACCTCTCCCATGAATTTTGCAAAAGCCTCTCTGGCGGCCAACTTTTGCCGCGACCTCAAAGCCAAATCGTCGACACAAGATGAACAATCAGTTTTTGTAGCCCCGCCCTGTCTGGACACGGCCCCATTGAGAGAAACAGCACCACGGGACAACGCATGACCCAATGCCTCCTGCAAACGAGGCAACTCGGAGACAGGGACCGCCTGCCCGCTTTTCAGTCGAGATGCAACCTCTGGCGGCGCAGACTCCAGAGCAGCACGAAGCTCCTCAAGTGCTGCAAACTGAAGCGGATGGTCATCCTGATTGAAACCGCCCACACTCTGAGCAGATTCATTCATGGCGTCAAAAATCAACCTCAACTTTTGAGTATCCATCATCGCTTCCCAAAGACAAGCATCCAGTTCATCCAACGAGCAAGGCCAGTCGCATACTCTCGCTTTGCCTCCAAGCCCTCGAAGTCCCCAGTAATTTCAAGGGCAGCATCTCTCTTAAAGTCATCCGACTGCAGGACAACCTTGTTACTTGCCCACTGCTGAACCACCCAGAGTCCGCGATCGGGCGACTGAAATCCAGACGATGCACCAGAGACCTCCGGCAAAGACAGACTGAAACCCTCCGGCAACTCGCCCTTCTGTAATCCAGCCATCAACTGGCGGACCACCGCACTTTCGGTCACACCAAGGCGATCAGCCATCAACCCAATAAGCTGACGCGCATGCATAGCCACTTTGCGCTGACTGTCCAGCTGCATCTGAAGTTTTTGCTGCTCTGACATCCCGTCACCTCTTTATACCAAGGACACTCAACTCTTCGCTGCTGAGCTTTGCCAATGCATCTCGGCGCACCTTGGCCAAACGCTCTTGCTCCCGCTGCTGCTCGTCGTAGCGCTCCAAATCACGCTCAACTTGCTCCAGAGCAGAGATAAGCTCCCAGTCGTAATGCTGCGGCAAATGAACGGGCAGCTCGTTTTCACTCTCGAATCCAACATTGGAAAGAAAGACATACACCTTGGACCCCTCATCTTTGCGAGCCACAGAAAAGTAGGAAGGTGTCGTCATAAACCGCCACATGGCCGCCATCATTCGCTCGTGATAGGTCGCCCCAAACTGAGTCCAAACCTCAGCTGTGCGGGCTTGCTCCTCGCGCTCCCGAAGGGCGCGCCGCTCTGCAGCCGTCGGACGCGGCTTCTTCGTCGGTTTCGTTACTGCTTCCATGTCTTTCCCCTAAGTGGTGAATCTAATTAGTAGTGCTGAGTATACTCACTACGCGAGTGTTTTTCGAGAATTGGCAAGCATTTTCAACACAGATACAACATCAATGACCATGGCCACAATTTCAGATTGTGCAATTCAATATTTTTTGAAGGTCATGCCAATTAATTTGAAAATTAGCTGCTATCATTGCGGCCAATTGCAGTGTTTCTCCTAGGTCCTCCCTAGCGCCAGAAATGGCGTAATTTGCCCAAATGCCTCACGGCGTCTGGGCTTTTTTTTACAAGGAAAACTTCACTGGCTTGACTGAAGCGCTCGGGCCATCAGACGAATGCTCTTCAGAATAAAAGGCGCACTCAATAGCAGAGGCCGCCACTCTTGAATTCATGATTTGAGCAATCTTTTTTGCACGCAGATATTCAAGAGGTCGAACATTTTCAACGTCCCCAACCTCCAGCGCCCAATCGAGACCGCCATCAATGAGATGCAAGGCAATCTTATCGTTTCCAGAGGCGCACGCATGATGCAAAACAGTCATGCCACGCCGATCAATAACAGAAGTGTCGGCACCCCGATCGAACAGAAACTCCAACAATTCAAACTCACCATGAGCCGCAGCCAAATGAAGGCCTGTAGCCTCACCATTTTGGGCGCTGGTTGTCACATTCACGTCGACGCCAGCGGACAGAAATTCCAAGACAACCTCATAACGACCTGCAACGATAGCCGAATGAATAGGAAGCAACCCATCATCGGCGTGCAGCATGGGATCGGCACCAGCTGACAACAAAAGACGGGCGGCAAACGCATCACCAGAGACATGCAATGGTGTTTGAACTGGCTTGACTGAATGCCAGCGACCATTCGGATCAACCCCGCAATCCAACAGCGCCCTCATCACTTCATAGCGAGACTTCATAGCCGCCCAGCCCAAAGGCGTCAAACCCGAGGACGCAGCGCCTTCTGGGTCAGCACCAGCATCAAGAAGCTCCCTGACCACAGGAGCATTCCCCATCTCGCAAGCAATCTCGAGGGGAAACCAACCATCAGAAGAGCCCAAAGTCCAGTCAGCACCCCAATCCAAGAGCGTGCAAAACATGCGTTGCTCAGCGGGTAGTTTTATGCCCGCCAGCATGGCAAGCATCGTCTCGCCATCCGCATCCTTGGCGTTGATGTCAGCCCCATCTTCCAGACAAGCCAAAACCCGCCCGTAATCAGCATCACGACAGGCCTGCAACATCTCTTCATCCAAAGAACAGTGCTTATCAGTACTCACAAATTACCCCCTGAGCCATCCTAATCCAGACCATAATGACCGCCAAACTTTTATTGCCACCCATGCGTACACAAAATACAATTCAAGCATCCAAGGAGCAACCATGAGCACCACTCACAAAATCATCACCACGGAAACAATCGCCAAAGAAGTTCTCGGATTCCACACCCTAGAAACAAGAAATCGCGATCAACTCGACTTCCGCGAAGTTCATGTCGGAGCTATGTATGGAGCCTTGCGCCTAGCCTACCTTGCTGGTGCACAGCATGCAAATCACGACACCAGAAGCCTAGAAGAAACCTTTGACGTCCAAATGCTGGAATTGGCGCATAAACATTTTGGCATCAAGTCTTTCGAACAGAAAAACAGCGATCGACTAGATTTTCACGACACGGCCGTGTGGTGTGTCAAAGCAGCTCTCGAGGAATCTTACGACCTCGGATCGCATGCGCCGGCACCGTCTCAAAAACATACAGGCCCCAGCCTATGATTGAAACTGTTGGAGCAAACCAACAGATCGGCAATTATCGAATTTGTTGGTCTATTTGGCCTTAAAATCCCCACCAAATAGACCAATTCAACACTCAAATGAGCAAACGATACTTCACCAAGAGTCGCTTCAAGATGGCACTGGAATGCCCTCAAAAGCTCTATTACAGCTCCAACCCAGACTACTTCAACAAAAACGAGGACAACGACTTTCTGCAATCGCTGGCCGAAGGTGGCTATCAAGTGGGCGAGCTGGCCAAGGTCATGTACCCCAAAGGCATCGAAGTCACAGCTGACAGCACCGAAGAGCAAATCGAAGAAACCCGACAGCTGCTGAAGCAGAAAAACATCATGCTCTTTGAGGGCTCGATTGCGCACGAAAATTTTCTTGTCCGGGTTGACATCATCGACAAGAAAGGCGACCACATGCGCCTCATCGAGGTAAAGTCCAAGTCGTACAACGCACTGGACGAGAACTACTTCCTCAACACCAAAGGCGGGTTCAACACGGAGATTCTGCCCTACCTCCGAGATATCGCGTATCAAACCTTTGTTGCGCGATTGGCCTATCCCGATGTCCGCATAACCCCCTTCCTGATGCTGCCAGACAAAGCCAAGACCGCCACGGTCGATGGACTCAATCAAATGTTCCCCATCAAGCGCATCAGTAACGGTGAAAAACGCATCGTGGTCGAGCGTCGTGCCGGCCTGAAGCTCGAAGACATTGGAGAGCCAATCCTCACCGAGGTCAATGTCAGCGAGTTCGTCGACCAAATTATCGAAGGCATCCTAGAGGCGCCGGGCACGGTTGCGAGCTTTCCCGACGCGGTTCACGCATGGGCAAAATCTTACGCGGAGGGAAAGCCCATCCACGTACCACTGCACTCCAAGTGCAAAAAATGTGAGTTTCGCGGAACCCCCGGCACACAACTCAAAAGCGGCCTGCATGAATGCTGGGAGCGCGAGACACACCTGAGTCAGCAAGAACTCAACCAGCCACTCATCCTCGATGTGTGGGACGGCCGCAAGACCAAGAACTGGCTCTCCGGACGAAAATACCTGATGTCTCAGCTCACCCAAGAAGACATCGACCTCAAGCCGGGCAAGGACATCATGTCGCGCACCGACCGGCAGTGGATGCAGATATCGGGCGAAGGACTCGCAGACAACGGCCTTTACTTCAACCGAGACTATGTCGCCAATGAGATGGCGCAGTGGAAGTTCCCGCTGAACCTCATCGACTTCGAGACCTCACGCACTGTGCTGCCCTTCCATCGGCACCGCAACCCACTGGAACTTGTAGCCTTTCAGTTCTCGCACCACATCTTGCACGAGGATGGTTCGCTCGAGCACGCGGGGGAATTCTTGGCCACTGAGCCGGGCTACCACCCCAACATTGACTTTCTGCGCGCGCTGCGCGATTCGGTTGAATCCAACAACGGCACTGTGTTGACTTGGTCGCCCTACGAAAACTCGGTGCTCAACGAGCTGGCACGCCAGCTCACCAACCGTGGCGATGCACCCGATGACGCAGCAGACCTTATTCGCTTTGCGCACTCACTGACCTACATCAAGGAAGGAAACAAGGTCGTACAGGCTGGCGGCCGGCTCATGTACGACCTGTGCAAACTCTCGGCCAAAGTGTTCTTTCACAAATACGCCAAGGGCAGCAACTCCATCAAAAAGGTGTTGCCAGCGATGCTGCGCTCATCCAAATTCCTCAAAGAAAAGTACAGCCAGCCCATCTACGGCGGAGGCAGGCCCAACAGCAAGAACTACACAGAGCCCATCGCGTGGTGGCACGCCGGACCAGACGGCAATCCAATCGACCCCTACTACCTGCTGCCACCCGTGTTCAATGACATGGATATCCCTGAAGACGAGGATGAAGACGCAAAGGTGGCCCAAGGGGGCGCCGCCATCATGGCCTATGCACGTCTCCAGTTCGAGCACATCTCGGACAAGACTCGCAACGCATGGCGCACCGCCCTGCTCAAGTACTGCGAACTCGACACAGTGGCCATGGCCATGGTGGTTGAAGGCTGGCAAGACTGGGTCAAAAATGGAACAGACCAGTGACACACATCCCGCAGTTCGACAATGCCACACAAGCCGCTCAGTGGGCAATCCAAAACCATTGGGACGGCCAACTCCCGGTCAACCCCATAGCGGTTTGCAAGAGGCTTGGCATTGCGTGCAAGCTGCACGACTTCATCGATGACACCGTTGTGCAGGCGGGCCTTAAAAATGGACAGCCCGTCATCTTGCTTTGCCGCAAGAGCTACGAGGCAGATACGCCGCGCTGGCGGTTTGCAATGGCCCATGCATTAGGGCATATCCTCATGCACAAAGAGCAGCTAACAGAGATCAGCGTCCAAGCACCAAGCTCGCCGGCGCCTTAAAGGGAAAGCCCCCTTTTGCGAACCGGCGAAGGCAAATCCTCATTGCCAGCACCCTCAAGCAGCGCCTGCTGCGACGCAACGAACAACTTCAGGTAGTTGATTGTCTCTTTTGGAACAGCCCTCCGACCACTGAAGTACTGAAACAGTCCCTTACCCCAAAGAGGCTGCCTCAAATCGGTTCGCGTGACCGTGGCCAAATACACCACCGCGTCAAGGTGCTTGCCCTCGAGTGCATTTTTCAAAGGTTGCTCGCCATTTTCCGTCTCTATGCTTGGGTCACCACCCTGAGCGACCAAGTACTGAATAAAAGCCACATCACCCTTGGCGGCAGCATAGTGCATAGCAGTCAGGCCGCTCGATCCAATTGGGATGGAGAGCGCATTTGGGACGCGCCGCAGCAACCACTCAGTGGCCGGACCGTAAACCTTGAACTCAGTCCTCACGCCAGCAATCGCACTGGCAGCCACAACACCGCCATCGACATCACAAGCAATACCAACCGACTCCAAAAAGTCGAGTAGCTTCACATTGGACTGAGAAACTACATTGACCGCAGAAGAATAGACATCGTCGAGTAAATCGGCGCAACGAACTGCAGAAAACACACCCAACTCCCGAAGCTCATGCAGGCCACTGAGGTCCCCCCTTCTGACGGCAGACTTCACCAATTGAGCCAAATAAAGAGGCTCTTGACAGGGAGCCATCCCACGACCGATAGCCTCGACATACCCCGACAAATTACCTGCAATGGCCAACCCATCCATCACAGGCAGCCACCGGAATTTCCCAGTGACCGGATCTCTCATGTGCAACCGAGAACGAGGCGATAAACCCATGTCAATGGCCACACCAACGCAACCTTTTTGCGCTCGATTACGAGTTAGCAAGCTGACAGAAAGGAAGTCATCATCAATTTCGTAACCAAACTGACGCAGGCTATGGAGTTTCTCCAAATCTAAAAAATCAAGCCAGTCTTCTGGCTTTAGATTGGGTCGCAAAACCCCGGTCCTGTCGGCCTGAGCCAAAGCCTCGATAAGCACCATGTGCGCCGGAGTATGACCATTCGTGTCATGCTCTTGGGGTTTGCCGCCAGCCTCCAGCATAGCTCGCAAGGTGTCATGATGCCCCTCGCGCGCAGCCAGATGCAAGGCGCTCATATGGGCGCTACCGACATAATGGCGCGCCATCGGATCTCCACCCAAGCCCAGCAAATATCGCATGACCCCTGCAGAAGCCATGCGAGCTGCAAACGGCATGACGCCGGAGTCCATGGCATCTTTGATAACGCCCATTTTTGCTCCGGCCCCAACCAGCACCCGAATGACCTCCAAATCGCCATTGGCAACAGCCATTTGAAGCGGCATCAAGCTGTCGCCCGTGTAAATATTTGGATTGGCACCTGCAGCAAGAATCTTGGAAATCACCGAAGCGTCTCTGCCGAGGAAGAGCGCAAAGAAAAGCTTTCTGCATTGCCTTCGATTCATTCGCACATGCGAATGCGCCGTCATTGAGCGAAGGCCCCTCCTGAATTTGCGCAATTCTTCTCTGGATTTTTGTTCAATCATTGGCGTTTCCTTAGGTCAATTATGACCTCCAAATTGCCTGTTGTAAAAAACACGAATTGAAACGAACTAGGTTGTATTTGCCGTGTTTCATTGATACACTGCACGACATTATTTAAGGAAACACTCATGCCAAGCCTACGCGAATGCGACGAAAAGCAGTTCCTGCACGACGCCCGAGAACACCAGATGTCTATCCTGATGGACAACGGCCTGTACCGTCACCTGCGCTTTAAGCGACCAACAGGGTCGGCCTACTGGTTTGACATCGTGACTTGGCCGGGTCGACTGTGCATCAGCGGCGACATGGGCACCTATGTCTTCAACAGGCTCGAAGACATGTTCGAGTTCTTTCGCACAGACAGGCGCGACTGGAGCTTCAACCCCAACGGCCTGAGCATCAACCCCGGCTACTGGGCAGAAAAAATCGATGCAGTCGATAAGCACGGCGACTTCAAAGTCTTCAACCCGGAAACTTTCCGCAAAGAGATCAAACGCTGGTTTGACGAGTGGGTCGAGCACCGGCAACCAGAGGATGATGACTCGCAAGAGAAAATCACCAGCTTCAATGAGCAAAAGCAAGAGCTCTGGGAAGAGCTTGAGCTGTATGTACTTGGCGAAGCTGATGACGGGGAAGATGCAGCCTATCGAGCAGCGAGCGAGTTCTCGTGCGAAGCCGCGAAAGACTTCAGGCTCAGTGACTTCTACGAAGTCGACTGCCGAGAGTACACATTCCACTACCTTTGGTGCTGCTATGCCATTGTGTGGGGCATCCAGCAATACGATGCCAAAAAACTCAATTGCGAACAAAAGAACCCTGAAACCAGTGCAGCCTGAAAACCACAACTAAAAAGAGGACAAGAACATGATCAAATTCGAACAACCAACCATGCACCGTCGTCAAGACGATCCAATGGGCTCTGAAATTCATGAGCACCCAGCCTTCGCCAGCATCAGCGCGTCTCGCGTGAGTGTTGGCGGCGGCGGACAAACGCTCTACGGTTCAGACTTCCAGCACGGTCACTACATCACCATCTCCATCCAACGCTCGCAACTCCATCGCTCACTTTCCCGAGACTGGCACCACGACCGCGAAGAACTCATCGAAGTCGCCTTGAGCGAAGCACAGTGGGCAGCGTTCGTCTCCAGCCTCAATCACGGCGGCACCGCCTGCACCTTGCAGCGCTATAACGGCAAACTGATTCCCCAGATCCCCAAACAAGCACCACGCACACAGCAGTTCTCTGACGAAATGAAAGAGACCATGCGTGAGCTCCAGCAAAGCATCACTGATGTGATGGAAAAACTCTTGAATGGAAACATCGGAAAAACCAAAATCAAAGAGCTTCACAAGGAACTGGAGATGTTGCGCTCGCGCCTGACTGGCAGCACTACCTTTGTGGCCAAGCAATTCGACGAGCACATGGAAAACACCGTGGAGCACGCCAAAACCGAAGTCAACGCCTACATCACCGGCACCATCCAGCGTGCAGGACTTGAGGCCATTGCCAACCAATACCAACTCCGACTGAGCGGCGACGAAAACACCATCAACACATGAGCACCGAAATCAACTACTTCCAAGTTGGCCTTCAACTGCTTGCAAGCTTCGGCTTTGGCTACCTCACGGTCCGCCTCGCCGAAAAAATAAGGCCCTATATTTCTCGCGTTTTAGGACGCAAAAACACAACTGAGATTCCCAAAAAATGAGCGGTACCTCGAACAACAAGTGCACCGTGCGCGACGGAAAATTCGTCCAAGCATGCGACGGCCTCACCTCAATAACCCAAGACGGGAACCCCACCGGCATACAGCGTGGAATTTTTGCTTGGGAGTACACCAACCGCGACAGCGGCTTACCCAGCAAGCTCTTCTTCGGCACCAAGAGCGGCAAGCACGTCAAAAGCGGCATCGCTTTCAATTATTGTCCCATGTGCGGCGAAAAAATCGACGAGCCTTTCACCCCCAAGGACCCCAAATGACTCACCCAGCCGTCCGCGAGGAAATCGCCGCAGGCGAATCCAAAGCAAACACAATTTCCATCACCCTTGGCCTACTGGCTCCCCCCCTAACCGAACAACTCAAGGGATTCGGCATCGAGGAAGAAAAGACCAAGGCGTTTGACAAGATGGCCAACGCGATCAACGACCTCTACATAAGCGACTTGCTAACTGGCGCACAGGCTCTATCGATTCGCAAGCGCCTGTTTTCCCAGATCGAAAAAGCCGCCGGCGTCAAAAAACCCCGCAGAAAGGCCGAGCGATGAAAGAACCCATCAAGGCTGGCGACCGCTGCCTTGTCGTCAGCGGTCTTGGCAGAAACAAGAGCCCCAACACAGGCAAACAAGTCGTCGTCGACAAGCTCATGGGGGAGCACAGCCAGCACGGCCGCATATGGCGCTGCAGCGGCGAAGGCGTGATGCAACTGTCCGACAGCGGCAGCTACATCACTACCGGCTGGGCCGATTTCCCCGCAGCTTGGCTGCAAAAAATTGACCCGCCCGAGTTGCAGACCAATCACACCTCGGAAAAAGAGGTCACCGCATGAGCCGCGCCAAGAAAACGCTGATTCACATCAATCAGCACATCATTCGCGCCAACAAGGCAACGGGAGCCATGGACCCCGTCATCACTTGCAAACAGGGCTCCAAAAACACCTACGCCATGGAGGTCGAGGTCCTAGGCCCGTGCAAAGTGGTGTACTCCCCCGACAAGCCACTTTCTTGCGGCGCTCGCGTCTGGATAGAAACTGAGGCTGAGGTGCGCCTGAAAGACCCCGTCTCTTCCAAAGACTTCAAAGCACTTCAAAAGAAGTCCTGCAACATCCAATGAAAACACAAGCCAGCCAAGGAGGCGCTTGATGCTGACCACGCAAGCCCTTCTGCATCAACGCAATGGCCTCGAGATGAGGTCAGCTACAAAACACCCCACGCAAGCGACGGTCAACAAGGCTCTGAAAGCTTTCGCAGAAACAGCAACCCAAGTCAGCGCCCAGTCAAGCACAGTGCCAGACAACAAACAGCAAGCCACAGCACAGCTGTACCAACAAGTCACCAATCTCATCCATTCTGGCAGCAACGATGAAACCATCGGCCAAGAAGTTCGAAATCTGGTGAATCAGTTCGAAGAAACCCAAGGCAAGCGTGACCTGACATGAAAAAACGAGCACTGAAAATCACAACCATTGACGGGGAAACACTGTTTCATGGCACCGACTACAGCACCAACTGGAAAGTCGGGCATCAACTGATTTGCAGCGACGGCACAAAAAGACGAATCAACAACATATCGGCCACCAACACCGAAGTAACAGTGATCGTTCAAAGCAACGCCACCAGCACCAAGATAGAGAGCCCCGTGTTGATTGAGGCCTTGCAACATGAGGAACCAACCGACCCAGCTTATGCCGAGTTCAAGCAATCGGTCAAAGACAGACAAAAAGCCATCGAAGATCAAAGGCTGCATCTATGGAGGCTAGAGGAAGAGCTCAAGAGCCACCTGTCTTTGTGCCCGCACCATGAGCAGACACAAAACAAGAAGCACCACAGCGGCGACTACCTAAGTCGCTCCTACACAGAAAAGATCACATCCTGCACGCTCTGCGGCAAGATTCTGAAAGTAGAAACCACCGGAGGCGGCTCCCATGGCTGACACCAAAAACAACCCCATGCTCAGCGGAATTTGCATAGGATTCATGGTTGCTATCTTGCTCAATGCGCTGCCATTTTCTGATGCCGCTCAATACAAAAAGGCCATCAAGGAATGTCAGAAGGAACTTCCCAAACACCAGACCTGCAAAGTCATCGGAGTGCCCAATGAGCCCAAACAAAGCACTTGAAAACGAAAGGGCAAACAAGCCCTTTGGAGGCCTGACTCGCTCCTTGAAAATAGCAGCAAGTTTCGGCGCAATCACACTGATTGCATGCGCCCTTGGCTGGCACCTCTCTCCTTACCTGACCCTGCACAAAATGAAGCAGGCCATCGAGCAGGAAAACGCCAGTGAGTTCAACAGCGCAGTTGATTACCCCAAGCTTCGCATCAGCCTGAAGGCTGAGCTGAGCAAAAAGCTGCAGCTGGACAAACCCAGCGATAGCACTGCGCAAGCCATGAACGGCAACGGAAACGCTTTCGCCTTGGTGCTGGCCAACGCACTGGTTGATCGCTTCGTACAACCCGAAGTAATGAGCCAGACGATCAAAAATGGCAAGGCCAAAGTCATGCTCCAAAAGCTCAGGCAAGTTTCCAACCCTGAATCCAAAGAGCAGCAATGGGATGTCCAGCGTCAAGGCATATCCCAGTTCGTTCTCTGGAACGCACCCCAAAAACAAGCAACCATTGGACTCGTCTTCCAGCGCAACCCATGGGGTATAGATTGGAAGCTCTCCGCCATCGTAGCCACCCCTCGCGCGCTCAGCGAGCACGCAAACTCCATCGGGCGAAATCAATGACTGATTTCGCTTTACGAAAAGAAACATTTTTCGAGAAATATCGCAAAGAGTAACGCAGCCTGCTCTATTAATCGTGTAGGATGCATACACCGTACCACTTCGGATAAGTGGAACTTCAAAAAGGAACTCGCCATGAAGCGTACCCTCACCCTGCTGACCGCCCTGCTGGCCGCCAACTTCGCTTTCGCCCAAACCGCCGCTCCTGCCACCGCTGTAGCGGCCACTCCTGCTGCCGCTGTGGCTGCCGCCCCGGCCGCAGAAAAAGCCCCGGAAGCAGCCAAGCACGGCAAGCACAAGAAGGCCGCCAAAAAGGCCAAGAAAGCACACAAGCAAGCCGAAGCTCAACCGGCACCGGCACCTGCCAGCGCCGCCGACACCTCTGCCAAGAAGTAATCTTCTACGCAGAAGACACAGCAGCCCTTTGGGGCTGCTTTTCCCATCCTCTCGAGAACACCGCGAGCAAGGAAATTTAAGTTCACCTCCATCACATAGGAATCCAAGATGAAAAAGCAAACACTGATAGCAGTCGCCATCGCCTGTCTGGCCAGCAGCGCTGCGTTCGCTCAAGAAAGCACACCCTCCGCGTTCGAAACCTCCGCATTCAAAAACGTGATGATCTACGGCGCCGGCGGCTCTGAAGGTTATGGCCTTGGCATCGGCAAGCACATCAACGAGAAATTCACCATCCGAGCCGAATACCTCGGCTGGTCGGCTGACGACATCTACACCCAAAACTCCATCGAGTACAAGGTCAACCTCAATTTGCGCGGCGGCGGTGTGTTCGCAGACTTCCGCCCCTTTGAAGGCAACTTCCGCATGGTCGGCGGTGTCACCATGCGCGGCTCCTCTGCCGGCCTGACCGGCAGCGCCTCCAACGGCGTCTTCACTATCGACGGCGTGGACTACTCCGCCGCCGGTGAGTCGATCAGCGGAAAAATCAAGTTCCCATCGACCATGCCTTACCTTGGACTGGGCTGGGGCTACAACGGCTTCAACAAAAAGGGGCTGTCCATGGGTGTTGACCTCGGCGCTTCGTTTGGCAAAGCCAAGGGTGAACTGCAGTTCTCTCAAGGTCTGGTCACTGCCGCAGGCGCCAGCGCCATCGCTGCTGAGCAAAAGAAATTCAACGACGAAGTCAACAAACTCAAGTTCTTCCCCGTCGTTAAAGTTGGCGTCTCCTACACCTTCTGACGCTACGCTCACGAAAGCACAAAAAGGGCTGAATTCAGCCCTTTTTTGTCGCTTAGAATTACCCTCCAACACGACTTATAGAAGGCAATCATGCAAGGCAAATACAGCCCAACCGTATCAACCGCCTACTGGCAGAACCAGCAATGGCATGAGCAGCTGAGAACCGAAGAGAGCATCATCTACGACCAAGATGGCTACGACTCTTACGGATACAACAAAGAAGGCTTTGACCGCGCCGGACACCAAGAGCACGAATACTACAGCGGTGACCTCTATGAACAGATTCTCGATGAGTGGGAATTCGATGGCACCCGACCAGTCCTTAACCCACAGTCACAGAGCGCCATGGAAGTGGCGCGCGCGCAGATGGTGCAAACCATGCAAAAGGAAATACACCAGAGCCTGCAGCTGCTTGCGAAGCTCAAAGCCAACGCAGACATGCTCATGGGTACATCCCCCATCCCCAAAGGAATGCCCAAGAGCGCCCTACTCCAAGGCCTGTCCATGGGCATGGATCAGATCCTTAAAGGACCACTGTCCAAGTACCAACAGTAAGCAACTCTTCAAAGGATATGGAGCACCACATGAACAGCCATGAAACCGTTTCAATCATCGGTGTGAGAAGCGACGGCGCCGAGGTTCACCTAGGCGCAGCCCCCATCCCTCCCACCATGAAAGCAAGGGAAATCCTTCGCTCTTATTTTGGCAATGAACTCGACCACGAAGGCAGCGACGCCGACATAGCCATGGCCGCCATGGAGGAGTTCATCCTCTGGCTTCAGAAAACCGGACGCCTCGTGATTCTGACCACGCCAAACGAGCCAAACGAGCCGCTCAATACCCTCGTCGCGGTAAAACACGCCACCCTGACAAACGCATTGAAGGCTCTTGAGGCCTACATCCAAGGTGGCCCAAAGCGCCTGATCCTTGAAGCGGAGACCCAAATAAAAACAGCGCTTGCCAATTCGAAGCCTCTAGGAAAATAATCAAAACAACACGGGAGGCGAATTGATGAGCGAAATTTATCAACTCAGGGATGAAAACGGCACGCTCAAAGCTGAATTCGACGAAAAAATCGCAAAAATGATTGTGATGCAATCGCGCGGCCATTTTCGAGATGCCAAATTCAAAAACGGGGAAAGCAAGCGGCTATTCGAATTCGACGAAGACTACAAGTTCGGCGACATCGAGAAGATAGGAATGGCAATATGGATTTGGAAAGGCGACAAACTGGCCATCAAAACACCAGAGCCCAAATCCACAGCCAGCCCAAAATTCTGAGGTGGCAGAGATAAATATGCTGGTAAAGACCAATACTCTCGACGGCGCCGCACTCGACTGGGCCATAGCCAAGTGTCTTGGCCAAACCGAAGAATGGATGCACGACCGAAAACTCGGGTACATCAATAGCCCATCGGCCGATTGGGCGCAGGGCGGGCCCATCATAGAGGGCGCGACTATCAGCACCGTATCGGTGGGCGTTAAAACTTGGCGAGCCAACCGAATGGATGAAGATGGCGTCGCATTCTGGGCGGATGGCCACACACCGCTCGTCGCAGCCATGCGGTGCTACGTAGCCAGCAAACTTGGGCGGGAAATCGAAGTCCCCAACGAGCTCATGGAGCCAAAAAGCAGGGCCACAGGCCCCGGATTTTAAGAAGAACCAACTGCATGAGCACCGCGCCAGAAGCCCCCGAGCTGATCGAGGCATGCAAGAACAATGAAGCAGAAAAATTGCGCCGCCTCCTGAGCCACGGAGCCGACCCCCGCGTAGCTGATGAGTACCAATACACCGCGCTGCACTGGGCATGCGATTTGGGGCACCTTGAAGTCGCAAAAATTCTCGTCGCCGCCGGCAGCGATCTGGAAGCCAAAGAGTCCAACGAGAGAACCCCTTTGCTTTTGGCCTGCCAAAGAAAAAATGTCGACATTGTCGAGACTCTTGTCCAAGCCGGAGCCGACATTCATGCGAACGACCAAATGGAATGGACGCCGCTGCACTGGGCATGCAGCGAAGGGTGCCTAGACATCGTTACGACATTGTTAAATGCCGGCGCAGAAGTGGAAGCCAAACGACTCGGACCATCAAGGCCACTGCACATGGCCGCCTACCGCAGCCGAACCGAGATCGTAAAAACACTCATAGCGGCAGGCGCCGACCTTAAATCCAAAGACACCAATGGAATGACACCCCTGCACCATGCCTGCTACCAGCCGGACACGGAAATAGTCAAAGCACTCATTGAGGCCGGAGCCAATATCGAAGCGCCCGATCAATGGCAAAAGACCGCCCTGCATTTAGCCTGCGAATCCGGGCAACTGAGTATCACACGCACACTCATCGAGATGGGCGCAAACCTCCAAGCCAAAGACAAAAAGTTTGGAAACACCCCACTTCACGCCTCCACGAGGCTGTCTCAGCTGGAAAATTCGAAAGCACTCATCGAAGCCGGCGCCGACATCAAAGCCAAAAACAACGAAGGAGCGACAGCCTTCGAAACAGAGGATGCGGCCGGGCAATTTTTGCAGGAGTGGTACGAGACTTGGGAGCGCACAAAGCTGACGGAATCGAAAATTCTCGACTCATTTGCGGATTGCAAGTCAAGCAAGGAACCCAAAAGGAAAACCCGAGGGCCAAACCTCTAATTAGCCGCCGAAGGAAAGCGTCCTGCGCTTATCCCCTACCCCAATCTCCATGCGCAGCTGCTCAATCTCGGCATCCAGCCTGTCGCGCTCTATAAGAAGCCGCTCGAGCTGACCCTCTTTTGAAGACATGACCGCCTCATCCAGTACTTTGGCGGCCTCGAATTTGTCAGCGAAGACCTCATGACCTTCCGCCCAACCCAACACAAAAGGGAAAGTCGGGCAACTGAGTTCATAACGATACTCAGGCTCCTCGGCCGACCCCTTCAAAAAATGCTTAGCGGTCACCTTGGCGTGATGCATATTCAAATCATGCTCAACTCGAACGAAATAAACATCTGCACCAACTTCAATAGGATTAGCCATAAAAAACCTCAACAATGTTGCCTAAATTTTAGTTGTATACACGCAACTAGACAAAGAAATTTATCCAATTTCACATTGTTATATGCCAATAAGAAAGTAAACTAACGCCAAATTTAGGCCTGCAACATGACTTCACAAACACACCAAAGACTCTCTCTTGCACTTGAGCTCTGGACGCAAATTGCCAACATCAACCCTGAGGCAAAAAGCTTCCGGATGAGTGAGTACGCGCTGAGGCAGTCATTTGAAGAAATTCAGGAAGCCATCGATTTGGATGCCAGCGGCATCACCGCCACTTTCTTGCTTCGCCACCTGATCAACCAATACCTTGATGAGCGCAGTTTCACACTCAAGGAGCTGATCCACTCACCCAGCGAAGTTCAAGCCGCCTTGGCAAAACCCAAGCAGCTCCTTGAACTACTTAACCACCCTCAAACACAGAGTCTGGGACAAGAGTTCATCAGCGGACTCAAGCAAGCACTGAGGCGATACAAAGCCATCGAACGGGAAGATGTTCAAAAGGCCCTCGAAGACGAAGACCTGATTGCCATACTGCGCCGCGATGCACTCAAGTCCCTGCAAAAGCTCGAAGTTCATCAATTCCTGAGCGGGAAAGCCGAATCGGAAGACTCCAAACCGGCGTACAACGAGTTCGTCCACCAGTGGTGGAACATGAACTCTCTTTTGAGCGCTAGCGTTCAAATGCCAAGCGGCGTCTCCATGAACATGATTCGAGACCCGGACGCATTCCAGTCCTACTTCTGCTTTGCCATCCGCAATGGCGCCAACCTGTTCATCCTCACCGACATCGAAAAACTCCAACACCCGCTGCAAGGCGGCATGCGCAGACGAGGAGACCGCGTCATGGAGAACAGGGCGCAGCGCCACTGGTTCCCATACGACTTGCTGGACCTAGAGTACGACGAACAGGCAAAGCGGCTCTATGAAAGCGAAACCAGCGAGCGCAGCCTCGTCCAACACCAAACGAGCTTCAGACCCCTGCAGCGCATCGAATCCTTGGAGGCCAGATCTCTCATTTGGACCTCAATGATGTTTGATCTCATCGTTGAAAAATTCTGGCATCAAAAATTTCAATGCCAAGAGCTCTCTTTTACGGCCGAAATGATTCAAGTTCGCGACGGCCTGCTCGAGACTGCAAAAAATGCAAATCTTCCAGCAGTCGCCCAACGAGCACTGGAGATGGAGCCCCTGAAGACACAGGACATCCACACTGAAAACATCGATGCTCAAGCAACAGGAGCACAGCCAACCAAAGAGAACTTCTGGCTCGAACAGAAATTCCGCGACCAAGTCAATCCAGACACCCTGAACCTATTGGCTTCGCCTGACAAAAAATTTCTGCTCAGCTCAGATACGGGGAGCATTTCAGAGTCATCTTCGGATGAAGAAAACTCACAATGGCTCGCTGAAAAAGTCGACCGAAAAACATCACTGGCGCACTTGAACTCCACTCAATTTGGGACCCAAAAACAACTCGAGCAAGACCGGTTGTTCATCGCAAGGCACAACCTCGCCGCCCAAATCAATAAGCTTGCAGCCAATGATTTCGAAGCCCGAAAAAAAGAAGTCCTGAGCTGGTACCTAAAACAAGTACGCTCCAACCTCGAACACATTCTTCAATGGTGTGGCCACGAGGAAATTTGGGGTGAATACGGCCAAGAAGGAACCTTCGACAACTGGCGCGGTCATGTCAGTCAAATCCGCAGCGTGCCCATCCAAAATCAGGAAAACCTCGACTCACACAACAGGAAGCGACAAGCATTTCACGCCTTCATCTACACACACGAGCTCAAGAGCATGGAATGGCAACGCCGGGTTAACCTGCTCTCTGCCAACCGAATGAGCCCACTGGGAGAAAAGCAGGAACTGCTTTGTCAAATCACCGGCGCAAAATCCAGCTACGTCAAAGTGATCGCGCCCGTCAAGGCGGCTGAAATAGCCATGCTTTGCAATTGCGCGGTGAAAGAACTGCCACAAGAGCTGCAGCACTGGGATTTGCGCCAAAAATACATCGGCAATTCCATCCTTGACAGAATCGACCCGATGGAATGGGTGCTCAAAAATCCTTGGCACAAGCTCGACCTGCGACTGCTATTTTGCCTGTCAAAGCGAGGAATCAAACAGATTTCCTTGCGGGCAAACAAGCCTCCCCTGCATTGGCTCAATACCGAAAAGCCATAAAACAAACTCCAAGGAGAAATTCAATGACAAAGAAAATGCAAATCGTAAACATCTGCGTCGCACTGGCAGCCATGGCAATGGCCATCATTGCGCTCAGCCTCTCGAGCCTCCAAGGCCACCAAACAACCGACTGCAGATTCGACGCCTCACACCCGGATTACAGCGCAGCGGCAAGAATGCAGTGCAGAACCATCAGAGGCTCTCGGCTACTCTGAAAATTAAGCACTTGACTTATCGTTGAAAGAGCGTACATTTCGCGCAACAAAACACATTTACACGATTAATACTCAAGACAAGAAATCAGATGGCAACAGAAAAAAATGCGCCAGACTTCAAGTCTGAAAACGAGCAAGAGCAAATACTGATTCCGAAATCCCTTGTCGAGCTCGCCAACAGAGCTCAGCAGGAGTGGGAGGATGGAAGCGTGAACGCGTACTACTCACTCAAAGAGCTCGGCAAAGCTTTGGCAGCATCCGGTCTCGTCAAGCGCGAATGGGGCTGGGTTTGCAACGAGTGTGGCTCAGAGGAGTTCACGAGCGCGATCAGCGAAAGCGACTTGCACTATCTGGCTTGCTCAGGTTGTGGCGGCGATGAGTTCCACAAAGAATTCAAAACGGGGCCAAGCACGCCTTCAGCATCACCATCGATTCAAAGCACCGAGTACTGGCAACGCAAATGGAGCGAAGAATACGCCCGCCGAGGACACGAAGTCGCGCAGCTGCACAGAAAAATCGCGGAAATTCAAAATTCTTTCGAGTGGCAACCCATTGAAACCGCCCCTAAAGATGGCACAGAAATTTTACTGACCTGCATGATCTCGGACATGGCCATCTGCTACTGGTCAGAAACAATGAATGACTGGACTTGGGGCTTGGGAAAAAAGTTTTTCAATCCTTCGCACTGGATGGACCTTCCTCCCAAACCCCAAGCCACAAACAACCCTCAACCCACCTAACAACATTCAAGAAAAGGAAACACAGATGAACAGCACCACACAGCAGAGCAATCAACAGAACGCCGACGATTTGGCCGTCGATCGTTTCTGCGCCGCACTCAAAGCCAAAATGGCAAAACAGCGCGCCAAAGGTTATGGCGGCTGGGATGACAAAGCGCAATGCCCAACCGAACGCCTTCAGTCAATGCTGAAAGAACATCTTGAAAAAGGCGACCCAGTGGATGTCGGCAATTTCGCCATGATGCTGTTCAACCGCAATGAGTCCACCTCGTTGCCCCAAACACCCCAGTCCAGCGACCTGATTTCACGCGAGAAAGTGGTGCAACACCTCCTCGCGCACGCCGAAGCCACACCCACTTGGAACACACACGACCTGCTCAAGTCGATTGCCAAAGAAGTCCAAAACCTCAGCTAAAAAGACATGAAGAAGCCCAATCCACCACTCATGCAGCGCGACATCAACGGCTCTGACTCGGGCTCCGCAGCAAGGCACGCCGGCTATGCCGTTACGGCCCTCAAGCAGATGTCGCGAGTCGACGCCATCGAGCGCGTCTCAACCATGAGCCATACCGAACTCAAGTCCGTTGTTCTATCGATGCTGGAAAAGCCAGCACATGAAAATGCTCAGGCCAACAACAATCTCGCCATGAACGCCCTCTTGGCGTTTCGAGAGGTCTATGAGCTCGAGTTCTACCTTGGCAGCCAGCAGGCGATGCTCGAAGCCAGCGACGGCACATTCTCAGAGGAAGAACTCAGCGATTGCAAGGAACAGATTCGCCAAACCGAAGAGGACCTGCTCGAAAAAGAAGTGGAGGCGCAAAGTTTTCTGACCGGGGATAGCCTTTATCCCATGAGCCGCGATGAGCTCATTGCCAAATACTCACCACACCTTCGCCCGACCAAACCATGAACGAAGCAAAAGTCAAAAAAGCCTATCAGGTTCTCCTGTCAGAGCCACGAGCAGGCGTTGCCTGCTCTTTGGCCGAGAATCTTCTGAGAGAAGCCATCACCGAGGGCGCAAGAGAACTCTTTGTCGATGTGATTGACAATGAAGTCACCAAAATCGCTTGGCGAGATGCAGCCATGCAAGACGTTGAGGTGGTTTGGCAAGCACCCTCCAAAGAACCCATTGGGTACATCAAAACCGATGAACTCCAGTTCTTCATGGAAAACCAACTGCTCTGCGATACAGCGGTGTACAAAAAGTCAGGGCGAAGCAAATCCCCTATCTACCTCAACCCCCTGCGAAAAGGCCAAGTCGCTGCTGGATACATCCGGAAATCAGACATCTCTGCGCTCGAGTCGGCTAAGCAACAGTGCTTATGCCTGCTGCACCCAACAAATCACAAAAATGAGCGCATCGCCTTCTACGCAGAAGAAATCACACAAGAAAACCTCCTGCAAGGCCCCGTGGCCGACATTGTTGGCGTGACCGAGGGTGGACACACAAAGTGGCTGGTCACCAACATTCAAAGCGCCCTATGGAGCGCCCCCAAAGAAAATCGCCACCCTTGGCATCGGCGCCTGACCGTCTATGCGGCGCCCCAAACGCCCACACCATGGCCCCACATCACAAGGGACGAGGTACAGGCCCTTGAGCGATTTAAAGAAACCAGCGATGACGGCGAGGGCTACGACGTCCCAAAACCGATGATGCGAAAACTCTCAGAAATCGGTCTTGTCTACCACACCAGTCGCGGCATCTATGGATTGACCGACTTCGGTCACACCGTTCTGGAAACCTTGGAAAAGCAAAACGAGGTGTGACCAGCATGCAGTACGGACTCAGCAAGCCCTGCAGGGAATGCCCATTTCTAGCGCAAATGAAAGGATGGATTGGCAGCCATGAAAATGCCATCGAGTTCCATGAACTTGTGCGCGCTGACGTCCGCATGCCCTGTCACATGACATCCAACGGGGAAAACGAAGAAGTCAAAGACAAAAAACAGCATCACTGCGCGGGCTACGCCATGTACATGAACGCCATGTGCAAAAAAAGCCGAGACCCCGCCATGGCCCACTTCCAAGAGCAGATGCGAAAGCAGCCAAAAGACAATCTGCTCTTCAGCTTCGACGGCTCCAAAATCGTCCAATACCATCATGAAAAAAAGGAGTCCCCATGACCAAAAAGCTCCTCGCCATTGGCGTCACCATCGCATCCTGCATCGTGTATGCCTGCGCAGCCCAAAAGGGGTTTGTACCAGCGATGTTTTGGAAGCTCATCGACCCCCAAACCATGAAGCTGCGAGCCACCGCACTCGAATCTGGCCTCACCTACATCGACGCCGCCACCATCGCCGCAGCAACACTCGGCTTGTTGACCGCCCTACCCTACCTCATCACCCAACTACTGGACTCGAGCAAGGACCTCCCCCAAGCAGCTTCGCGCACAAACGCAACACAACCAAGCCACTGCAACTGCCGAGCCTGCCTTCGCGATCAGCGTGATGAAAATGGCTTTCCAAAGCTGTTGTCAACCTTCGTGGTGTGCAGCCAATGCGGCAACAAGCGCTGCCCCAAAGCACAAAACCACCAGAACCTCTGCACCAACTCGAACGCCCCCAACCAGCCACACTTGCACACCTGAATACTGCTATTTATCGTGTTTTGGCGCTATGATGCGCACATGGAAGAAATTACTTATCTTGATCTGAACTTTGAAAAACGCCCAGCCATCAAATGCAAGCACTGCGGCAAAGACAAAGGCAATCATCAAGCCAAAACTCACAACTGCCCGGTAGGCCCCAAAGACCGAACACTGGGTTACTTGCACTTCGACAAGACCCACACCTTCGAAGCCAAGCCTTCACGCACCAACAAAAAGAAGGTCTAAGCATGGCAGTCTATGTGGATGATATGCGGGCGAACCTCGGGCGCATGGTCATGTGCCACATGATTGCCGACACCCTCGAAGAGCTGCACGCGATGGCGGACAAGATAGGCGTGCAACGCAAGTGGTACCAAGGGCCGCCCAAAACGCGACACGAACACTACGACATTGCCCTGAGCAAGCGAAGCTTGGCTGTCGCCAATGGCGCCATTGAAATCACGCACCGCCAGTGCTCGGCCATGAGCATCATGCGCAGAGAAACGGGGCGTTGCGCACCACCCCAAGAGGCCTTGGAATGGCTTTATGAACGCGCGCAAAGTCGCATTCAAAATAGCCCACCAGTGAGTCAAGAACAGTCATGATCGACACTCGCCGCAGCACACCCACCCCAGCCATGGCTGAGGCTCAATTGCGCAAGATTCTGCCCCAATTGCCTAGTGCCATCAGTAGCCTGTACTGCAGCCTGCGGCGCCTGCAATGCTCGCACGAAGAGGCTTACCGCAGAACATTCAAACTGGCTTCACAGCTGGGTTGGACAGCCAGCGAAGCGGGCCTACCCGCCCACGAGGGCCGCAAGCGCCTGCTGCTACAAAGCGAGTTGATGCGCGGAGAATTTCTTCCAAGAGTTTAAAAAAAATCATGAAATCCAAAATCTATGTCTGGGACCTCTTTGTCCGATTTTTCCACTGGAGTCTGGTTGCCTGCGTGGCACTGAACTTCATCACGGAAGATGGGGAACTCACGCATCAATGGATTGGCTACATCGCCTGCGCCTTGATCGGCGCTCGAGTCATCTGGGGTTTCGCAGGTAGCCAATACGCACGCTTTTCAGAGTTTTTCCCAACGCCAGACAAGATTCGGCACCACCTCGGTGAAATCGCCAGTCTGAAAACCCCCAACCCCATCGGCCACAATCCTCTGGGCGCCATCGCAATGCTCACGATGATGGCGCTTGTGGTCAGCCTCGGTGTCACGGGCTACCTGCAGGTGCAGGAATACGCCTTGACCTACTTCGGCGAAGAAGGCCTCGAAGAGCTGCACGAAATGCTGGCCAACACCTTGCTTGTTCTGGGCGCCATTCACGCCGCCTCCGCAGTCCTCATTGGCAAGCTGCAAAAGACCAACCTCATTAAAGCCATGTTTACCGGCTACAAAGAATTCGATGAAGACAAAAACAACAATACCGGACCCTAAATTCATCTATTTTTATCGCAACCAATTGTTCATCACCTACAAGTGGACGCGAGACAAATGGAATAACAAATACTTCGACAACAAACCATGGGAGTGCGTCAACGAGTGGTTTGTTCGCATCGGATTTGAGAAGAAAATCTGGGAAAAAGAGGACCTCCATTACGACGGCCACACCCTGAAGTGGATAACCATCCTCGGACTCTCGGTGGGTATCGGATTCAGCTACGAATCCAAAGAGGATGAATTTCCACCAAATTGACGAAGATCAAATTCGCAAAAATTGCCAAAAACACGAATTTTCCCCCATCAATACAATGGCCACATAGGCTAATCAGATAGGGAATTCAAAATTCATGTCTCTCAATACCGCTGAATCCATCAAGAAACACGGAATATTCGCACCGGGCGTGGTTCTAATGGAGAACATCTCCATGGCCCTGAAAATGGCAGCCATGGCAGCACTGGTCATCGGCCCACTGCTTGCTGCAGCCGGCATGTTCGCCTACCACATCAAAGTCACCCAAGGCAGCAACGAGATACCCACCATCGCCTACGCCTTCGCTTGGCTCGTGGCGGGCACAGGCATCACCCTGACCTACAGCATGATCTGCTTTTACAGGGTCACCGTCGGACGGCTAGGCGAACTCAACCAAGGCATCCGCTCCGCAACCAAAGGCGACCTGACGGCCGACGCACACATCACCGGCAGCGATGAAACCGCTCAAGTCGCCAATGAAATTCAATCCATGCTGACACGCCTGTCCGAACTGGTGGCCGATGTCCGAAGCGCATCAGCCGTTCTTGGACACATGGGCGAGCAGATGGTCAGCGACGCCATGGAGCTATCAGACCGCACCCAATCGCAAGCAGCCAGCCTCGAGCAGGCCAGCGCAAGCATCCGTGAAGTTGCCGAAACCGTCACACGCAACGCCGAATCTGCCGTCAGCATTCGCGCCGTGAGCGAAGATCTGCAAGACAAAACCGAAGTGGCCGGACAACTCATGAGCAAGACCGTGACCAGCATGGACACGCTCAAGACCACCTCACAGCAGATGAACGACATCATCAGCACAATCGATTCCATTGCCTTCCAGACCAACATTCTGGCCCTCAATGCCGCCGTGGAAGCAGCTCGGGCAGGCGAGCAAGGACGAGGCTTCGCCGTGGTGGCTGCTGAGGTAAGAAACCTTGCCAAGAGAAGCCAAGAGGCCTCCAGCGAAGTTCGAAAACTGATCGCAGAATCATCTCGCAGGGTGCAAAGCTCAGTCAAAGAAATCGAGTCCGTCAACACAGTCATTGGAGAACTTGTGGGCGGCATTCGCGGCATTGTCTCCAGCATCGAATCGATGGCAAGCGCCTCACAGCAGCAATCCAACTCACTTAAAGAAGTGGTGCAGGCCGTAAACTCCTTGGACCAAATTACCCAAGAAAACGCCGCCATGGTCGACCGCAGCTCTCACCGGTCACGGCACTTGCAGGCCAGAACTACCGATCTGGACAGCGCCGTTCGAGAAATGACCCTGCGCCAAGGCACTGCAGATGAAGCCATGCGGCTGACCAAAGAAGCTCTGGCCCACATCAAGGCCAACGGCTACGAAGCAGCTGCAGAAGACCTGCACAGCGAACGCTTTGTCATCAAAGACCTGTATGTTTTCGTCATCGACCGCCAAGGCGTCTACAGGGTCATGGGGCACAACAAGAGTCTCAATGGCGTGAGCATTCACACCATTCAAGGCATAGACGCCGAATTGTTCATGCGAGAAGCTTGGGAGCGGGCGGAACACGGCGGAGGATGGGTCGAATACAACATGGTCAACCCAGTGACCAAGGCCGTCAGAGGCAAATCTTCATTCATCTTGCCGCTCAACGAAGAACTCATCATCGGCTGCGGCGCCTACCGAAGCGCCCTGAGCTGATCCACCAAAAACCCTCCACGCGGAGGGTTTTTTGCATCGTGAAATTTCAACAGGGTTGTTAATCGCCCTAGAAATACTGCAAACACGATTTGTTGCATTTCCCTAAAATCCCCCCATTGACATCAGTGCAGCGCCTAGCAAGGGGCGCCAGATAAGGGATTTCGGTGAAAAAAACACTTCAGCAGATGGCCTTCATTGCCGCGTTGACCGGCACCATTTCAGCTCACGCTTCCACAACAAGCGACGCGATGACATTCTCGTGCACACGAGCAGCGACCCCCGCCTCAACTCGCGCCATCACCTCCTTTCTCGCCTCCAAAGGCATCCCCAGCAAATGGCTTGACATCCGCTCAGATGCCAAAAGCTTGAGCATCCAAATCAAGCCCAACATGCAGGCCAAATCAACACTGGACATATCCAGAGACAAACGCTTTGACGTCAGCGCCGATCTCGTCGAGCTACTGGACCCAAGGCGAGCCACCAAGCAAGTGCCAACCGTCTCCCAAAAGGAAATCCTTCTAGCCCTCCTCCACCCCGGCCGAAGCACAACCTACAAAGGCAACGACTGCGGGCTCGAGGCACTCAAGGATGACATAGGAGTACGACAGATCACGGTGGCGTGGGCGCAAAATGTGGCCTTCAGCTGGCCAGACGGGACCCCCGCAGAGTGGAACCCCACCTACTGGGACAAAGGCACCCCAAAACCGCAAGTCGACCTACACGAAGCTTTGACCGATGCAGTCATCAACTCATCGACCTACGCCATAGGGTGCTACACAGCAGCCAAAATCGTCCTGTCAGCCTCACAGCTCGATTACTACCAGCGCATCAAGAAAAATCCAAAGCAAGCCCAAGCAGTGAGAAACGCACTCATGTCCGACGGCGACCCGTTGGTCAACATCGAGCCGGGGCGCGCTTGGTATTTTGAGCAAGACTACCCCAAGGAGAACGACCGGATTGCAGGCAAGATCTTGGACATGAAGGAAGGCGTCGCCCCAAGGCATTTCGTTCCGGGCGACTGGCTCTACATGCTCAACCCAGACCCCGAGTCCTATGCAAAGACCGGCTACGAGGGCTCAAATGCCATCTACCTTGGCATGAACAACTTCTCCGACTACTACAACGACCACGAGCACAGCTACAGACTAGAGCAAAAAATGCACGAGGTCTTCCAGTGGCGCCATGGCGTTTTCAGCCGCACAAGGGATGCCGACAAAGTTGTCCCAATCTCGCCCCAACTGATGAAAGAGCTTGCCAATACCCCACAAAATGGGGGGCTCATCCTCGGCCACCGGTTAATCCCGAGACCCATTTCCGAATTAATCACAAATAGCTCCAAAAGCACGCTGCAGAAATAAAGATATCGTGCAAAAATTGTCCAAATAACATAAAGGAGCCTGAAATGGCAAAAGGATATTCAATCAATCGAAATGACTCCGAAACAATCATCGGAACCTTTTCAATTGACTACATCAACGGCAAGGGTGGCAACGACACCATCACTGCGGGCGCAGGCGATGACACCCTTCTCGGCGGGGATGGCGATGACATCCTCAACGGCGACGCAGGCAACGACAAACTGTACGGCGGCGTGGGCAACGACAACCTCAATGGCGGAGAAGGCAAAGACTTTCTCTACGGTGAAGACGGCAGCGACACCATCAACGCAGGCTCAGAAGATGACAAGGCCTACGGCGGCGCAGGCGATGACACCATCAACGGCGGCACAGGCGGCGACAAGTTGATGGGCGGCATAGGGGATGACATCGTCAATGGCGACGATGGCAACGACCTCATTTATGGAGACGACGGAGCCGACAACATCGGCGGCGGCATCGGCAACGACCGCCTGCATGGAGGCGCCGGTGTAGACACCATCAATGCAGGCGCAGGCAACGACCAAGCCTTTGGAGACGACGATGACGACGCCATCAACGGCGGCGGCGGCGATGACTACTTGGACGGAGGCCGTGGCGACGACGCACTCAATGGCGACGCAGGCAACGACAACATCTACGGCCGAGACGGCGACGACAACATCAACGGCGGCGACGGCAATGACTTCCTCTTTGGCAGCGGCGGAATCGACACCATCGCAGGCGGCAAGGGGGTTGATCAAATCTTTGGCGGCGACGGCGACGATGTGATGCAAGGCGGCGATGCCAACGACCTCATTCGAGGAGGCATCGGCTACGACAACCTGTCTGGCGATGATGGCAACGACAAGCTCTATGGCGAAGCCAACAACGATGTCATCTTTGGCGGCGCCGGCGCTGACCAACTTTGGGGCGGCAGCGGCGAAGATCAGTTCGTGTATACCGATGTCGCCGAATCTACGGGCAGCAACTACGACATCATCTACGACTTCAAGACCCTCGAGGGAGACAAGATCATCCTTGACGGCATCGCGGACGCCGACAGCTCCACCGCCGGAGACCAGATGTTCACCTTTGTCCCCAAGAGCGCCATTGCCGACGGCTACGCAGGAGGCATGCTCTGGTTTGATGCTGGATTCCTGTACGGCAGCACCGATTCAGACTCCACCGCTGAATTCGCCGTCAGGCTGGTCGGGGTCACCTCGCTGGCCGCCAGCGACATCACCATCATCGCTCCGCCAACGGCAGCCGGCTAATCCATCGACAGCCCCACATTAACCGCCTTCGGGCGGTTTTTCATTTATCTGACAGCCAATATGCAAGCACTCAATTAATTTACAAGAACCCAATTGACCGCTATATTTATTAAAGAAAACCACACCAATAAATCAGAGGCTGCAATGCAAATCGATCAGGCACTTCAGAAACAAATCGGTCTTTATCCAGAAAAAAGCATCGTCAGAGGATTTAAAAAACTCCTCAACAGCGAAAACGCCAGCATCCTGTTTGCCAAGATTGGCGCAGCATCGATGCTCGGCAGCCTCAGCGTTGCCAGCGGCATGCTGCTGACCAACACCCCAATCACCACATCCGCCCTGCCCGCCATGGGCTTGGGTGGACTGGTGCTGACCGCCCTGTCCAAACTGAACTTGGACCGAATTGCCAAGGAATTCTGGAATCTCGAAAACACCTTGGCAAGCATCAAAAGTTACCTCGATAAAGGCGGAGACCCCAATGCCAGCGGCCGAACACTGCTGAGCGACGAACAAGCCACCCATTCACTGGTCTTGCTGGCCGCCAGCGAAGACAACTGCATCAACCGCATCACACTGCTGGCCAATGCCGGCGCAGACTTGAACGCCACCGACAATGACGGCTACACAGCCCTTCACCACGCAGTGGCCAGCAAAACGCCACACCTAGGCAACATCACGGCCCTCGTCTCCAACGGAGCTGACATCAACATGCCAGACCCCACAGGCACATCCCCCTTGGAGTTATGCGAAAAACTGGGGCTCACCCAACTTCGACAAACCCTGCTGGAAATGTCCAATGCTTATCACGCACGAAAGCTCGAAGAGAAAATCAACACCAGCCTCAGCAGACGCATTGACGCCTATGTCAGCAGCAACCTTTCAGTACGAATTGAGAGCCTGATCGAAAAATCAAAACAGCTGAGTCAACCGCAAATAATGAAGGCTTTGGAAAAAATCCATCTGACAAAACTCGCCTTGGACTCGGTCAAGTCAAAAGCCTCGGAAATTGAATACCAGAAATACCTTTTGGCAGCCAAAGAAGGTGGCAACAAATTCATGACCGCAGCCAAAAGCATCATGACCATCTCCAGCCAAATCAGAAAGCAAATCGAAGTCAACAACGCGATCACTGCGCAGCAACAATCGGCACTCTACGATACCTACGCAAAGAGGATATTGGACAATCAGGCACCACTGAATATGCACTTCCTAGAAGAAGCACTACGCAACGGCCTGACCCCAAACTCCAAAACCACCATCACCACCGCCGATGGCAGTCTGAGCCGAAGCATCACTCTCCTCGAAGAAGTCGTTTTGCAGCACATTACGCGCAACAAACCTACCAACGACTTCGCAGAAAACACCAACAGCTGGAGCGGCGCCGACGAATTGGTCAAAACCTTGATTGCGCGCGGAGGCGACATTCACACCACCGATCCGATGGGAAAAACACTCATTGAAACCGTGTTTTCAGTGAACAAAAAAGTCGGTCAAATGATGTTGGAGGAATACAACAAGTACAGAATTAACAATCCGGAAATTCGTATCTGATTTCCAAATTCATGTCAATTCACTGGCAAATCCGGGCATAATTGGAATCATAGCAACCATCACAGGTCAATTGCATGCACACCAAACTCATCTCGGATTTGTCCCAGAGCCTGAACGGACTCAAACCCATCCTGACCAGCGCAAAAATCTCCGAAGCCAACCGCGCCGGTCTCATCAAAATCGCGGCCGATGGCTTGGCAATTTATGAAACATTGACAGCTGCGCAATCCAATGGCGCAAGCCTCGACGAAGAGTTCATCGCAGCAGCAGAAGAATGGAACGCTTGGGCGCAGGAAACGCTCACAGTTGTCGCCGCCTGACCCACCATCAACCAGCAATCACAGGCGCCGAGCGCCCAACACTTATGAGCATCATTCAACCCCATCTCAATGATTTGCGCTCCATACTGGAATCCCTCAAATGCGTAGAGGAGGCCCAGCAAGCCATCGAAGACGGCCTGCGCATCATCGACAACCTGAGCGGAGAAACCGCCCAATGGAAACTGTGGCAGCAAGAAGCGACGATGTGCTTTAACGCGGGCTACCTGCGCGGCCATCTGGACACCAGCGAGGGGGTGTTTGAGGACATCCCCACAGCCGAGATGAGCTCGCGCCACCAAGAAGATGTCAGCCTCATGGGCGACTTTTTCCACGCCACGGATGAGCTACAGCGCCGCTGCAACGAGATTTTGCAATGGCGCAAGACCGGCGTTTTGGAAGGCGAAGTCCTGCGAAGCCACGCCGCCAAGATGCAGGAAAAGTTTGGCAGCAATCTGAATTTCTCGGAGGCGCTGGATATCGCCGAGCGCGACACCACCATGCAAGCCTACCGATTCATCACGCAAAGCCACGCATCACACCCGCTCACCGCCGCGCGCAGCGCTCTGATGCACATCAGCAAAATCAGCCTCGACACGACCCGCGCCTACATGCAGCTTCATGGCGAGATGGAGTTCGAAAAGAACGCCACAGGCGAGTTCACCACGCCCATCTACGCCAGCGCGCCAGCGCCAAGCTTCGAGGGTGACAAGGCAGTGCTCAACCGGCGCCCTGCGTTCTACTTGCACAGCGCCGATTTCGCCGCCCTATGTCTGCACGCCAACAGCAAGGGCAAGGTGCGCTACAGCAAAGAACCACTCGACGCCTGCCAAGTGCCGGTCTACGCCTCATGAGCGTTTGCAATTCCACCTCTGAGCGCCCGGACAGCCCCTGCATCGCCATCTGCTCCACCACCCAAGGCGACGATGTCTGCAAGGGCTGTGGACGCACCTTCGAAGAGGTCACCCAATGGGTTGGGATGAGTGAGGCGGAAAAGGACAAAGTATGGATACGCATCCAGTCCGAGCAAACCGCGTGGCGCTTCACCACTTACCGCGAGCGCGCTCAAGAGCTTAAAAACAAACCCCAGTGACACTTGCTTTTATCGCGTAGCATCATTACGATACGCACCATCACTTACGCAAAAACATGAACCCAGATCCCAAAATCACCCTGCCAAAACAGTGGCGAGACTGGTGCAAAAGCATGCGCATCGGCCGCACGCCGGGGCGGCGCTTTGGCAAAGGCCAAGCACAGCACCATTGGTTTTACCTGAAAGGCCGGGGGCACCACTGGCGCGTCAACATGTACGGCATGCTGCAGATGTCCTGCCCCAGCGAGCAATTCGACCGCTGGGCTCTGAGCGTGCGCAGCGAAACCACAATGCCCAAGACCAAAGCCCAATTCCAAGCAGACGTGCGCGCCATGCTGGCCGGACACCACCGCATCGACATCGAGCGTTAACCATCACCCCCAAAGTGAAAACCCAAAAAGTGAGCGCCGCTGCGCGCAAGCCCTTTCAGATACCTCAACTCAAGGAAACTCAATGAGCACACCCCAAAACCTGCAACTCGTCCTCCAAAAGGCCCAAGAAGTCATCGAGATGGCAAAAGCCATGGGCGTTGTGGTCACCATCGACTGCCAGCCGCGCACGCCGCTGGCCATGGGCTCGTACGACATGGTTGCAGACGCGCGCGGGGCGCGCAATGCACAGCAAGGCGCCCCCACGCAAGAAAGCAGCCCACTGCACAAAACACCCCAAGGCATGAGCGACGCCGACCCCAATGCCCCGTGGCTTGGCTTGGCACACCGCATCTGCTGCGACGCAGGCATCGCACACGGCAATATCGCCGATCGCCTGAGCACACTGCAAGACCAACTCGATGGGCTGAACCAAGACGCACAGCGCTACCGCTGGCTCTTTGACTCTTACACGCTCGAGCAAGTCAAGCAGGCGTTCGATAACGGCACAGTGCCGCCCACGACTCCTCAGATGCTGGTCTTCGAGCAAGTGCTTGGTTTTTATGTCGCCAAACAAGATGTCGACCACTACATCGACAGCCTGCGCACGAAGACAAACCAAGAGCAAGCATCCTTCTAAAGACAAAGAAAGAAAGTCATGGCAGCAGACCCTCAGTTTAAATTCTGGAAAGAAAAGCTCGTGACAGTGGTGAGCATGACCTCCAAGAGTGGCCGGGCCCATCGCTTCGTGCGCAAATGGGTCGGCCGCAGCGGCACCGTCATCGGCATCTCGGTCAACAACATGCTACTCATCGAATTTGCCACTCGCGGCGAAACAAGCAAGCCGATTCGGTCGATACCCGCCGGCTGCGTGATTGAAAACGAAAAATTGCAATGGGCCGGCAGTCCTCGACCAAAGAAAGAAAAGCCCATCGACCTGCGAGCGATGACACCTCAAGAGCGCAAAGACCACATCCTTCGTGATGGCCAAAGGCGAATGCAAGAGGCAAAAGCAGCCTTCGACAAAGCCATGCAGGAGTGCGAGGACCCTCTGGACGAGGATGGTTACCCCAGCGAGCAGGCCCTGAAGGTCATCGAGCTGTGGCCACTCTGGGAGCCGGGCGCCGGCCGAGCTTGCTTTGACTTCATCAAGTCAATCTGGCACCTGAAGTCTTGGGGGTGGCACGAAGGCGATGCGCCTGACGACCTACACAAGGACAAAATGGTTTACACCTACGAAATCAGCACCGCCGGCTGGAGTGGCAACGAATCCATCATCGCAGCCATGCAGCGTAACTGGCTGCTTTGGTCTTGCCACTGGGTTCAATCGCGGCGGGGCGGTCACTACACCTTCGAGATCAAACACTCGGACGAATGATGCAGGTGGTGGCACACTGATGATTGAAACCCAGAGAAAGAGCCCATGAAAAAAACATTCTTCCTCAGCCTCCCCTTCTGCCTCACCTTCGCATTGGTGGGATGCAGCAAATTCGACACTTCGGTCGAAATCGTCGAGGCACCCCCACCACTGGAGCGAGTGATAGCAACGCCAGTGGTCACCAACCCCGATGAGACCGGGAAGGTCCAAGAATCCACCGGCTTTGCCAGCAACGCCGTCAAAGCTGTGGTGCCTGAAAAATGAGCAAGCCCATCCCCTCCATGGCCCCCATCAACAAGGGCCCAATCCAAGAGTTCGAAATACACAAAGGCATCCGAATTCGCGTCTACCGTGACAAGGAGGGCTACGCCACGATGGACGTCCTCAACGCAGAGGACAAGGGATATCGTCAGCGCGTGATGCCCGGCTCGCCTCAAGCCAAATCCATCCTCAAGGCTCACGCCGCATTGGAAAAGCTACTGACAGAAAAATAAATTGCAGGGAATACCCTGTACACGATTTATTTCTGATACCATTCGCTCCGCGCTCAACAAAGAGCTTTCGCTCAAGAGCCGATTTTTTAACTAACCTAAGGAAAAAACTCAGATGCTGAACATCCATCGCAACACCATCGCCATGCTCGCCGTCACAGCCGCCGCTATGACCCTGACCGCCTGCGGCAAGAGCGAAGAAGCCGTGGCACCGACCCAGCCCGCCGCAGCCCCCGCCTCGGCCACCGCACCGGTGGCCGCCGAGCAAGCCTCTGCCCCCGTGGCTGGCGCATCTGCCGAAGCCCCCAAAGCCGAAGCCAGCGCCCCGGCAGCTGCAGCCTCTCAAGCCACCCCTGCAGAAGTCAAGAAGTAATTCAAGGCAAACAGGACTCTCTCAAAAGCCTCCCTGAGCGGAGGCTTTTTGCGTCCATAAACAGAAAAGAACAGCTATGCATCACATCCTCATACCAGCGAAATCAATGAATGACCTCAAAGACAAATGCATGCATTGGGAATTGCTGATCATGGAGCAAATTGACGAATTCAAGATGCAATTCTCAACGCCGGATGCAGCGCTGGAAGTCCTTGGATTCAACAGCCAAGGCCTTACCTTCTCGGAATCCACGGGCACCAAAAGTCAAATTAAAGCCATCAGCTACGCAGCATTCGGCGAATGGGCCAAGAAAGCCATTCACCAAAGAATGATGAATAAGTTGATTGAACAACAAAAAAACATCGTCGAAATCCAATACGATCAGCCCGGATTCTCCGAGCTACTCGAGGAATCAAGCGACTTGCCAATCATTGATGAGGATTACGGTCAATTTACGAGCGTCACTCGCCTGACCTACGCCAGTGACACACACATCTACGACCACTTGTTTTTCAACAAGAAAGACCTTCGGGCCATGCCATGTTCCGCTGGTGAACCCGAACAATCAAAGTTCAATCGACCCGACTGCATCCGAAAGCAGCCCAAACCACAAACAAAATCCGGGAACTGATATTCGTGTATCGAATGTTTGTTTCGCTTTTGATCACCAAGTATGCTCACACGAACACACCCTTGGCATAGCGAACACAGCACGCACAGTTTCGACGACCAAAGCACCTGTATAAAAAATCAACAGGTCCCAAACCCTGTTTTAGACGACTAAAACAGGCTTCAGTCAAATTAATCAGGCGACCTCTGCCTACCAGACCTGAGTCTTTTTGGCATCATTTCGTCGACCAAACCAATCCCTAAGTGCTTAACAAGCGCTTGCTCCACGCGACGAACTTCCATGTCCTCACGATTGTTATCCCCCATGTAGCGGGCACGAACAATCTCACGCGCCTCCTGAGCCACAGCCAAGCACAAGCGACGAATCTGCTGCGACTGAGAGCCTTCCAGAAGCTGCAAATCCACACCATTCTTAATAGCTATTTGTTTTAATGTTTTATTGAATTCACTGTTTTCTTGCATATAAATCCCCAATCCTTCAGACATCCCACTTCTCAAGCGTACCCCGATTGCCCCGGCTGCACACAAAGGCCTTGGCATCACAAACCGATACCCTCAAAGAGCTGGCGCGAACAGCATACTCCTGCACAGCACCAGCCTCAGACCTCACCCGCAAGACGAACCCCTCGGCAGAGGGCACCAAAACACCCTGCAGGCCATCAGCAGAGGCGATCACACCCGAGGCAAAGGAAGTCTCGTCAGGCGCCTCAAGGAGCTGAGAAATCTCCCTGATGCAGTCGGCCAAAGCAGCATCACGCGTAACACTCCAGTCATCCACCCCTACAAGCGCCTGACGCAGCCGCTCGCAAGCACCAAGACACTCCTGAATCAACAGCACCGCAAAGCGATCGTAGCCCTCGGATACACCACCCCAAAAGGCAGGCGTAATGGCACCATCCGGGGCCACACGAAGCCCGGCCGCACGAGCTATCTCTGCAATTCTTTTACCCGCAACAAGGGGCACAGCCTTCTGCCAAGCCTGCGCACGAAGGCGCTGCAGCTCTGCTTGCAAATGAATGATTTTTTGATGAATAGACTGAGTCACAACAGAATCGGCCTGCGTGCACTTATACAGCGGGTCGTCAAGCAATCGGAGTGCAAGCGCCCAAGCATCAGAGCGACCTCCAACAAGAGCGCGGCGCTCATCAAGCAAAGTCGAGAGCTCTTTCAGCCCTCCCACATCCGAGCCCAGATCCTGCACACGGCGCGCGAGCATATCGAGGAAATCCAGCTCATCGGCGCGCACAAGGTCCACGGCTACACACCCCCAGCAATAAACAACGGCCTTGCGCCACCAGAGAACTCAGGCGTGCCAATTTCACAGGCCTCATGAGCTGGATAGTCATAGATACGAATGGAGACCCCAGAAGCAGCCAGAGCCGCCGCGTTCAGCGCCTTGCTCGACTCATAACGAGACTCCAATAGCGCCATCGCATCGGCCCAGCTCGAATGCGCACCCAGCAAAAAAGGCTTGCGGGTCGCCTTGACCGCAAGCACATAGAAGGCAGGAGCCAACGAAGAATCAGTAACCATGATCATTTGGAATCCTTGACACCAAGAGAAAGATGGCGCCCCAGCGCCGCCACCACCAACACTATTCGCTCTGGCAAAGACTCCACATCCCCCGAATGCGCGAGTTTTTCGCCAACGAAAATATCCCCTACCGAGAAATCCACCCTCAAGCCAGAGCGACGCAAAAGCAACCACATATCCGCATCATCGACGAGCGGCCTCAAGGGCCTGCCACCCTCCCAGCCAATGGCAAGCGCAGCCAATTCCTGCAGCTGCTCAGCCCCCATAGGCATGAGCGCCTCGAACTCCAATTGAGCGCTCTGCAGCTCCTCGAACCAATACTCACACCCACAAGCAGTGCCCAACAAAGCATCCAATCGCTCACGCAAAGGCAATCGATCAAAATCTTCGGGCAACTCCTTGTCCTCGCGACATGACGCGCAAACACCAGAGTGCAACTGGGTATAAATGTGTTCGAGACTTTCCGTGCTGAGCGTGTAGCCGGGAGCCGAGAGCTTATGAAGCAAGTACATGATGACTTTCTGTATTTAGCGCGTAATGTACTCGATACGCGATTATTTTTCAATGCATCAAGGCCCGCGCTCCCGTCCAGCTGAGCGCCCAACAGACTTGCTCGCCTGCGCTAAACGAGCTTGACGCTCCATGTCGTTGTGCAGGTCGCTCTGGTAGGAGAAAGCCTCACGCAATGCAGAAAAAACAGCGCCGAGCCCCACAGGACGCCCCTCAATAGTCAGTGTGCAGTGATAGTCAGGATAGCGCTCTCGGTGACTATCCCTATCGAGCCAATCTTCAAGCTCCTGCGTGAGCACATTGGCATGCCCCTTGGTCTCCAACAAAGTTGGCGCCGTTACACCTACACCGCGATTGTAAAAAATGGCATCCTCAACAACCCGGCCGGCCATACGCCGGCGCAGCACCCCAATACGCACAGGTTCAAAAACCGCAAAACCCATGACGACCCCTCAATCTTTCGCTGCGAGCTTGGTGCGCGACCGGATACGCTCCCTGACCTCCTCGAGCGTATATGTCTTGGCTCCGGGCTGCGAGGCCTGATGGACGGCCTCACGAATTTTCTCGTCCAGACGCGCCATTTCCTGTGGCCACAAATGGCGCTCAAGCATCGATGTACTCGCGTACACCACATGCAAAAGACACAACATGGAAGGCTCAAGCACTTCGACATAGCGATCGCGCAGCGCACCCTCCAAAGACTGCAGGCCATAAAAGACATCTGCCCTCGCCTCACCGTTGTAATCCAAAGGCACTTGAAAACGCCGGCAAACCTCGCCCCATGCGCGAGCCAAATCATCAATGGCCTTCAATTCCTCATCACCAACCAGCCTCTCGACCATACAAACCTCACACCTTGGGAGACAACTCGGAACGAGCCGCCTCCCGTTCAGTATCCCCGAAAGCGCAAAGATTGATCGTTCTGTCAATCACCGGCAGCAATCGAGCAGCAAGCACCCTCTCCTGTGACGACTCCGGATAAACATGCAACTCATCCTTGAGCCACTGCAACACTCGATTCGCCTCCGCAAGCTTTTGACGAAGAACGCGCTCGGAGGGGTTGGCATGAACATGGTCCATGATGTTCGCAATCTCTTGGCGCGCATGGTCCTCGCTAATGAAGTACTCAAGACCACTTCGAACAAGTCCGCGAGACACTTTGCTGCCATACTCCTTCACAAGAAAAGTCGGCGAAGAAGCCCCCACCTCGCGCCAGACGCTGTACTCGAGAACACGAACCGGCTTGACCTCCATCCTCACCGGGTTGTCATCCTCATCGGTCTCCAGAACCTCGGTTTCGTACATGGTGCGCGGATAACTCAGCGACTCGTACAGCTTGCGCTTTTCATCATCCGTCAGCGCCTCAAACTCTTCAAATGTCAAACCCATCGACTTCATCACCACCCCCTCAAAGTCCCAAACCAGAGCTCGCGCGCCGCGTAGGCGCCACGCACTCGACTTGCTCAAAATCGGAAACAATCTCCAACTTCACGCGCAACGCGCGAAGGTACTGAATCATTGCCTCGTCACCGGGAGCGCAATAGCTACTCAACGCATCGCAAAACCTCACCCCATCAGGCATCACCCGCGAGAAATCAAGCCCACGGTCCATGAGGGCATCGAAAAATTCATGTAACGCAACATTGCGACCAACTTTCTCGCTAAGCACATACCCACCAGCAACCAAAATATGCGTGGGCGCCATCGCCACACCAGAGATGTCCGCGCCCGCATCAAGCAAAAGGTCGACCATGCTTATGTCACCACCAAGAACCGCCGCCGTCATGGCGTTGGTTCCCGCTGGCGTTGACGCATGCACATCAGCCCCCGCCTGCAGCAGTAGCCTCACCACTTGGGCATCGCCATAATGAATTGCAGCAACAAGAGGCGTCACCCCCGTCACATCGCGTGCATTCACGCTCATTCCCGCATCCAAATGAGCCCTCATCCGCGCCACCGCATCTTTAACCCAAAGCAACCGAGGCTTGGAAAAATCGATGTTCGAAGACCGCTCATTGCAAGCCCAAGAAATTGAGTCCAGCTCTCCATCAATGAGTGCCGATTCAAATCCCTCACGCGTGAAGGATTCAGAAGAATCATCATGGTTTTTCCAAAACTCCCTGTCAAACCAAGGAGTAACACCACTGTTGATACGAATCACAAATTTCTCAATGTCTACCTCGTAATCCGCCAGCCGCTCTTGGATTTCCGGCAAGTCCTCTGAAGGCACACCCAGCTCATCAAGCCAATCCTCTAGCGCCACCTCTCGCATGTCATCCGTGCAAGCCTTCAGAGGACTTGAAAGACCGACATCAAACTCGATTTCAGCTCTCAAAAAAACGTTCGAGCCTGCATCCTCCCAACTGGGAGGCTCATCCATCGAGACAGTCACAGATTTGACAAAGGGAACCGACTCAAAAAGCGCACCAACACAAGCATAGGAAGCGATCCTCTGACGCAAATCGTTGATAACTCCTAGGTCATGATGCACGGCCGGCAACTGGCTCAGCGATGGGTCTCCTGACCACACCAATGAGCGATGCTGGCTAACGACGAGGGCCGCCCAGCCATGGGCGGCAGAAGTTCCCAAAACATCACTCAAACTACCGGCCTTCATGACTCACATCCCCATACCATGACTACGACGCACCGAGGAAGGCGTGGAAACCTTTTTAACCTCAACAATGTCGCCAACAAGGCGCTCAGGCACACGGATGCCATAGATATCAGCATCCGAATACAAGATGCCATTTCTCGGGCCCGGAACGCAAGACAGGTCAGAGACCACCCATGGCTCTGAGCCACCGTCGAGCTTTTTGCACGCCACACCGGCAGGAACCTGCATCTCGTACCCAGACGGGCCAACCTTGGCCAAAAACGACTCGCTCACCACTCCGGTGTGCGTGTGAGGCGTTGACCTCGACTTCATGACAATCCCTTCAAAAAAAAATCAGAAAAACAAAAAAATCAAAAAGACAACTTCGCTCTTGAAGATGATGTCCTTGGCGCAACAGGCTCCTGCGCGTCAAATGACTTACTCACCTCATACTGAGCACTGGCACTCTTGAGCAACTCACGCATGTTCATGCTCACCGATTGCAAAATACTTCTGGCACCCATCTTGGCTCGGATATCCGCCCCCAACGCAACAAGAGCCTTCGCATCCTCCTCGCGCCCCTTCAAACAAGCCAAAGCCAATGGCGTATTGCCATCTTTATCGCGTCCCTCCAAGTCCTCACCCAAATCAATAAGATGCTTGTAGACATGAGCGGGCAAGGACTCGTGCAACAAGCCATTGCTCGACGCGCCGTGAGATACGGCAACTTGCATCAACTCCAAGGAGCCTGACTTACAGGCAGAACGCAAGGCCTCCAGCAAAAGCCCCTCTCGCTCAGCCTCAGAGACTTTGCCGGGCATCATTTCATTGATCGCCATCACCATCAACTCGCCCTTGATCTTGAGAACCTCAGAAGTATCAAGCTCGGAGAAAGATGAGCTGAGCATCTGGTCAAGGTCAAAGCGCCACCTCGACTTGGGATCTGTGAACGATGGCGTCTTAGCATGGCTTTCAACCACCAGCGCGGCAAGCCGAGTGCAATCCACGCCAGCGAGCCTGAATTTCAAAAGGTCCAAGAGCATGGAAGACTCCACGCCATAACGCCAATCAATCTTGGCATGCGCCTGCTCAAAAAACCTCGGCGCATGGCGCTCTATTGCAAACAAGTCATACACGGTGGTCATCTGCTGCTTATCGAGCATCAACGCAGCGAGCTCCATGAAGCCAGCCTTAACCGCATAGCCCACAGGCGTGCAGCTCTCATGGGTATAAAAGCGTTCGTAGAAACCAGACTCAAACCGCACCTCCACCTGAGAGCCATTGAACGGCTCACCCAAGACCATCGGTTTCTTCGCACCCGAAGCCTTCACCAGACCGCACACGCTATGGAAAGCCTCGATGGCAACATCTTCGCCGGCAACCACCATGGCAAACAAAAGTCTCTCGGGATTTTTCACATAGATGCCATTGCGAGTCAGCCAAGAAAGCAGCTTGGCGTCGCCCGACTCGATGGCAATATCAACAGGAATGCCACCCAATTTGCCATGCCCCCTGTAAGGCGTAATGCCGATGGATTCCATCTGCTTTTGAAGCCCATCCGACATCAAATCAAGCCAGTTACGGTTTCCATCGAAGGAGTCAACAAGGGACTGCATAAGGTCGTAATCACGAGCCTTGACCGCGTCCACCAGCATCAGGCAACGCACCATCTCAGAAAAAATGGACAGATCTTTCATCAAATTCCTTGCTCAGACCACCAAATCAGTCAGGACCACACTCAACTCAAAACCATCCCCATCGCCACAGGAGCTGCGCAAGCATCGCCAAGAGCCACACGACCAGCACACCCGAGCGAATCAAAACTTTGGCTGACACCCCCTCCAGATTGCAGCAATGCAGTGATGCAGTCAACATTTTGCGAGCCAGCCATGGCCGTACACCCTTGAAGGTCCTGAGCATCCACGCAAGCGCCGGCCGCGAGCAAAGCACGCACAACCGCAGCATCTCCACGAGCGCACGCCTCATGCAAGGGCGAGCGCCCCGAGTCATCGAAAACATTAGGCTCCGCACCCGAGCCAACCAAAGCCTCAACCACCTGCGCCCTGCTGGCCATGTGCAGCGGCGTTCGCCCCTTGGCATCGGCAACCAAAACACCATAGCCAGCACTCACCAGATAACGCACCACCTCGGCATTTCCACCAGTCGAGGCCCAGTGCATCGCAGTGCAGCCCTCAGCATCACAAGCATCCCAGCGCGCACCATTTCGAGCCGCATAGACCACCATAACCAAGTCACCGGCGAGTGCCGCATCAAAAAGCATCTCCGTGAACCGGTCCCAAGAGGGGTTTTTCAATAAATTATTTGTCTTCAACATACTTCTACTGCCTTGTTTTTGTTTGTTTTCGGGAAATCGTGTATTGTACTATGATTACACCCATTCTTCAATACTACAGTCAGCATTCAGAAAGCAAGGCCATGTTTCGGTACCAACAAAAGGCTCTGAGCAAACTCAGCTATTGGGAACGCACGCACAGGAAGGCGCACTACCCCTGCCCCGGCTGCATCTTGGACCCCGACACGCGCAAAGAGCGCACACACAAGTTCGAGCACTGGCACCAGCGCTCATCACAGGCATGGCGCCTGTATTGGCGCACACACCCAGATCTCTACCAACAGATGAGCAAGCTCTGGCGCACGAAATAATCGCGCAAAAGCGACTCCATACACCAGTAATCAGGCAAAAAAGAGCCGCACCCGAAGGTGCGGCAATCAGGAGAAACCGCTTGCCGCTGCAAACGGCAATGCATCAGGCGCTTTTGAGCACCGATTGCATCTTATCGAAAACTCGACTAGCCACCCCTTTTCGCTGACGCCACTGCGGAGTCTCCTCCTCCATCAGCGCCGACAGCGAAGGCCAAGCATCCACAAGAGCCGCCCACTGGGGAGAAACCTGAGACATGGCCGAAAACCTCTCGCGCAGCGAAGGCACCTGCTCGAGCAGCAAGAGGCAGCGGCGCAAATCACTCGGATCGTGCGGGTGATGAACCTCACCACCCCCGGCCTGAACCCCCGTCAAATGCGAGAACATGGTGTCGCTGGAAAGACCCCGCTCGCCAGCAGCGAGCCAGCGCACCGCCGCCTCATCAACGCCCTCCATGGGGCGTGTGGACGACTGCAGGTCTTTCAGGCGCAACAGTAAGTCATCGATGAGCATCTTGGCCTGCAACCGCAACTCGAATTCCTGCGCAGCATCGTACTGCACCCCCAAAGCGCCCAACTTGTCCAGCAGCTCAGCCGCATCAACAAGGCCGCAAGCCACGGCAGACGCACCACCCATGTCCGTTTGAACGCTCACAGCGGCAGCTCCTCATAGACCTCCGGCGCAGCGGCCGGCGGCAGCGGCTTGCCAAACTGACCCGGCGCAATGTCTGGACCATCCACAAAGGGATTGCTCAGCGCCTTATTGCTCAAAGCCTTCTCATAGCACTTGATGGCATCCGAACGACTCATGAAGCGCCCCACCACACAAGGAGCCCAATACATCGTGGCACGCACAATGTAAGGCTTCTCCTTGGCCACAGGCTTCTTTGCAGCGCCCTCTTGCGCTCGACGCATGGCCTCGACTATGCCGCCTTGGCCCTTCTTGCTACCTTGCATAAACATCCTTCTTGACTGCTTGGTTGGTTAAAGGTCTCACGAGGCAAACGCGCCCCGCAACTCAAATGAATACCGCGCCCAGCGGCACGGGAAAACACTTAATTTATTTCGTGTTCTGTATGTTCTACGCGCGATATTATCATCAAAAGGAAGAAATCTTTGGCAGTACACCAAAATAATCAGGAATTCACAATGACCAGCACAACAAGAACCAAAACCAATAAAAGCAAAAGCCCAAAGCTGCGCATCATCTACATCCACGGAGCCAATAGCACCTACCGCTCATTTGCATACATGCGGGAAAAGATTGGCGGCCATGACCTGATGCTCGACTACCAAAGTCCATCGGGATTTTTCAACAACCTAGAGGTGATGGCCAACATCCTCAACTCACTGGACAAGTCCGAGCGGTTTTTCCTGATTGGGCACAGCCTCGGCGGCCTCTACGCGCTGCATCTTCTCGAGCGCATGAGGGGGCGCATCGTCGGCGGCTTCACCTTAAGCACCCCCTACGCAGGAAGCGAGCTGGCACACATCGCCCGCTTTATTGCTCCAACCACACGCTTGCTGCGCGATGTATCACCAACCGGGAAACCCGTTGTCAGCAGCAAGAGTATTCGCATCACGGTGCCTTGGACCAACATCGTCTCCACCATGGGCACCGTCTCATGGATCATGGGGCCCAACGATGGCGTGGTCAGCGTCGCCTCCATGAAGGGCCGACCAGACATGGACCTCATCGAAAAACCCCTCAATCACTTCGAAGTGGTGATGGAGGACGAGATCATTGAGCTGATAAAGTCACAAATCACCGCCGCCGTCGACGAAGCCGGCAAACGGCCCAATCAGTGAACGAGCGGGCTGTCCTCACCACCAAAAGCCATCTCGCTGCTAAGAGCCTTCTTGCGAACGACCGCATCCATGACCAGCTCCTGCATCAAAACCACATCCTCATCAGTCAGGCAATCCGGAGGCAATTCATCGAGCAAAACACGCTTGATGACATCCACCCTCTGCTCCAACCGACTCTCCTCTGAAACCATCGAAACAGCGCGATTAGACGCTGACTGAATTTTTGATATGCGCTTCATTAGATGCCTTTTTTTGAAAATTTAATGGCATAATTTGAACCAATTTAAGGTCAAATTAATGCCAATCCGAACCAAATCAAAATCACAGACACTCCCCCACCCTCTGGACAAGGTGAGTGTCTCCGTGGGGCCGGGATGGACAAAAATCCTCCACCAACTGGCCAAACAGCTTCAACGGTGCGACAGCGACTGCGTACACCTCTCCTACATCAAGGAGAAGTGGGGAATACTCGACATTGGACACGGATGCACAGATGAATGCGCCTGCAGCGCCTGCACTCAAGCCATCAAAACTTCGATGCACACCTGCTGTATATGCGCCAGCAATCGAGCCAGCTTGCGCGCGCACCGACAAACAGGATGGCTGAGCACGCTTTGCGATGAATGCACTGAGGCCAACGACTTTCAGGAGCTCACGCCCCGAAAGTCTCGATCCGAAAATCAACCCCAATGAGCAAAACATGAATAAAGCAGCCTTTGGGCACAGCCCTGTATGTCGTGTACCGAGCACATTCTACGCACTTATTAGTGGCGCCGGAGCCTTGCTCTTGTTTTTTTTCAGCGCCAGTGCTGCTCTTGCCAACAGCGACACCAGCTGCAAAGCGGCATTTGACAAGATGGGGTGGGAGCAAATTCGCATCACCATAGGCCCCACAGCCATCAAGGTAGGCACCAAGATGTCCGCCGAAGCCATCACCAAGGCCGTGCGCGACAGCGGAGGACGCGCCGACGGGGGCGCCATCGGCATGACCGCCTATCAAAACGACTACACCATCACACCCGAGGTCGATGTGATAGACCACCCCAGCGGAAAAGGCGTGTGCTTTCGCGAGGCGCTCACCATCAACCTAGCCAAAAAGCCCATCGATGTGGAAATCGCCAAAGAGTACGCAGACGACCTGTGCCAGCGCACCGCCGTGTACGACCACGAGATGAAGCATGTGGGCGTGTACAACTCATTCCTGCGACTGTTTGCCGATCGCCTGAAAAAGAGCCTCGAAAAAGAACTCGACGGATGGGTGCGCTTCGCAAGCCACCGCATGTGGGTCCCCAACCAACCCACCAAGGTCTACAACCCGGACACGCCCAACATCATCCATCAAGAGCTTCTGAAAATCGAGGAAATCCAACGACAAGTTGACTCCACGGAGGAAGCAAACCGGTTACACACAGAGCTGCACTACTGCAAACTGGTGCAAAACGCCGTCACACCGAGCGGGAAAGTCAGCGCCGGCGAAACGACGAAAAAATAGCCTCTCGAAGCTCTTGCGGGCTGGACTTCTTGCTCCAGCGAACACGCAAGGTCGGCAGCCCAGCCGATGCCGGCAACGCATCCCTGTCTGCATCTTTTTGGAGGTCGGTATGACTCCAGTCATCGAGCTCCACAATGAGCACCGGGTTGAGCTCGTCATCACACAACAAAAAGTCACACCGCTTTTGAGAAATCTTGGCGAAGTACTTCATGTGATTTTTCACATTACGAGGCACCTCCAAGAATGCAGAAAATCCCACCTGCGGAAAAATGTGAAACTCAGGCACAACCTCAAGCAGCACCGAGAAAAAACGCGCCTCAGCCTTGGTCAAAGGACTTTTGAGTCCATAGCGGGGCGCAGACTCGAACAGCGTGAGCAACCAAACCAACAACACCAACGCCAGCAAAGCCAGTGCCCACAACCACCAGCCGGTGGAAAATTGCGGCCAAAAATGACTCAACTGCTGCGCCATCAGTACGCCGACACTCCGTAGGTCCCCTCTTGCGGAGGATCGTTGTAGAGCGTCTCCTGCGCGGTCACAGAATCAGACTGCAAGTCCATACCGCTGGCCTCCTCCGCCTTTTGAATGATCTGGCGAGCACGCTTGGATTTTTGGAGCAACGACTTGCGGATATCAGCCTCCTCCATCGTCTTGCGCCAACGCACATGAAGCGTGGGCAACCCCACCTCGGTGAGGATCTCCTCCTTGCGAAGCTGAACGCCCTGCTCGGCGCCTCCCCATGCATCAATTTCAACCGACACCAATGGATTGAACTGGCGATCGCAAACCAAAAATGAACTCTTCTTGTTCATGATTCTGGCCACCGACTTCATCCGGTCGCCGGAATGAGGGGTATCCAGAATGTTCTGAAAACCCACCTGCGGAAATACATAGAACTCAGGCACCGCACGCTCAAGCAACTTGTACATCCGCTGCTCTTGCCGAGACAAAGGACTGCGAAGGATGTACCTGTGACGAGCACCAAAACGCGCCACACCCCAACTTGACAAGAAAATGAAAAAGGCCCCGCCTAGTAGCCAAAGAATGACTTTTGACCACCCAATATCGGACAAATGCAGGTAAATCACATCCAACGGGGACACATTAGGCATGACAAACCCCTGCACCGAAACCAAATTCGGCGCCGAAACCAATCATTAGACCCAACCTCAAGTGCATTACAAACTCAATCGAATTGATTTCAGTGAATACTGAGAAAACTGACATTCCCCATTCAAATATAGAGGCAATCACATTTTTGTGCATTGGGCAGCGAAGAAGTCGCACACAAACCCTGATTGAGACTCATCCCGCAAATGCTCACCAAAAAAAATAAGGGGCCGAAGCCCCTTATTTTGGAGATCAAGAGAAATCAGGCTGCTTTTTTAGCGCGACCCTTGACCATACCCTCTGCCGTGTCGCGCAGACTCTGGGAAACCTTCACCATGTTTTGCTCCGCAGACTGCACAAAACCACGGAAAACCTCAGCAGCAGCCTCGCCAGCAGCAGTCGGAACAGCCATGGCTTCGCGAGCAGCGCCCACGATAGAGTCAGAGTTATCGCCAGCCACGCTGTTAAACAGGCCGGTATAGCGTCCCTGCAACTCCTGCGCCACACCCACCAACTGCACCGGCAAAGCGGTGAAGGAGGCCGGCACCTTCACTGGAGCAAAAGAAGGCGGAAAAGCAAAGGCATCAGCGGCCATTTTGGCGGCGTCAGCAACCACATCACCAACAAGGGCGTTGACGCGAGTAGCCGCATCCACATTGGCACGCAGAAGTTCAATATACAGGTCAGAGCGAATTGCGTTCATGAGAAATCCTTAAAAAATGTTGACAGAACAAACGCCGTACAAGGCGCCCAAACCGAATTCTATCTCAATGCAAACAAAATTTGCTGCACCGCAGCATAATTAGACACGGTTCCCTAAAAACAAGAATTCTCAAGCCAATTTAAAATCTGTTTTAGCTCAAATTACAGAGACACAAGGCCAATCAATGCAGGCAAACGCAATTACCGTACCGATAGGAATTGAGGCGCTGGCAGGCGTCCAAGAAGCCATCCTATCCGTCACCACCGACATTAAGAGGCTAGAAGGGCTGCTCGATCACGCCGCCAGCAACCTCATTGAGCGCTTCGGGGCTGCAGCAGCCTTGTGCGAGCAAGTCAAGCAATCAACCACAGCGAATCAAGCTATCGAGAACAAGCTACTCGACCAACTTCAAGACACCCTCAACAAAGCCGTCATCGAAGTTCAGTTTCACGACATGGCAACACAACTGCTGACGCACTCCAGAAAAGTCTTGGATGCCTGCTCAGATCAACTGGCAGAGCAAGCACTGGGGTTTAGTGACGAAGAAGACGGCGCACGCGCCGCGCCCATCCCCACTCGCCTCAACCCAGTCACCCAATCCGAGATGGACGCGGGAACAATAGAGCTTTTCTGAAAAACACCAGCACGAACAACGAAAGAGAAAGAATCAACATGAGCACCACCATTTTGGCCGTCGATGACTCCCCGTCCATGCGAAAAATGGTCAGCTATACGCTGCAAAGCGCCGGCTTCAAAGTCATTGAAGCAGAAGATGGCATTGACGCCCACGAAAAAGCGATCGCTTACCACAGTGAAATCGACTTGGTGCTGACCGACCAAAACATGCCAAACCTTGACGGCCTCGGCCTCATCGGAAGACTTCGCGCCATGCCGTCGTTCAAAAGCAAGCCAATCCTTGTTCTGACCACGGAATCAAGCGACCAGATGAAACAAGCAGGAAGAGCTGCCGGCGCAACCGGGTGGCTGGTCAAGCCCTTCAATCCAGAGAGCCTGATCGAGGTCATCAAAAAACTGACCCCCACCATCTAACACCAACAGCGTCACATCAGAAGATTTCAAAAAAATGTCAGACAACACACAAGGCTCGGATTTTGACTTGACCCAGTTCTACGCCATCTTCTACGAAGAGGCCGGAGAAAACCTTGAGGCAATGGAGCAAAAGCTTCTCGAGCTGGACATCGAAACCGTTGACGACGAAGAACTCAACGCCATTTTCCGATGCGCTCACTCCATCAAAGGCGGCGCAGCCACCTTCGGATTCGACGATGTGGCCGAGCTCACCCACCAGATGGAATCCTTGCTGGACAAACTCAGACGCCATGAGCTCAATCCAACCAAGGAAATGGTCGACATCCTGCTGGAGTCAACTGACGCACTCAAAGCATTACTGGCCAAGCGACAAGGCCTGACCGATACAGTGCCAGATACAGCGGGCTTGGTCAGCGAAATCAAGCTTCTTACGAGCACCCCGAAAGGCACACAGAGCGAGCCCATCAAGCAGACCGAAGAAACGCAAAAACCCCAGCCGCCAGAAACCACTCCTGCCGTTACCGCGCCAGCCGATGGCGAGCGCCAGATCGTTGTCACATTTTCGGCCGCAGTCAGCGAAGACAATGTCGCCGGCATCAAAGGACTTTTCAGCGACATCGATGGCTTGGGGGTGGTGGTCCATAGCACATCCTCCCCGCTGAGCCTGACCGTCAACACCACCAGCAAAGACGAGGACCTGCTGGACCTGTTCGCGTTTCACGCGAACAAAGACGACATCAGCATCACGCAAGCAAACAGCAAACCCGAAGCCTCCCCCTCCAAGTACGAAGGCGTAGCCTACGGACTTTTCGAGAACGCTCCGGGAATGCCAAGTGCCGCCTCCAGCATCACCGAGACAGCCCCAGCATCGGTGCAACCAAGCAGCGCACCCACCCCTGCTGCACAAGCCTCGAAGCCCGAAAAAGCAAGCAAGCCAGCCGCCCAATCAGACAACGCCACACTGCGGGTCTCTATCAACAAAATCGACCAACTCATCAACCAAGTCGGCGAACTGGTCATCACACAAGCGATGCTGGCACAAAACAGCCGAGGACTCGATGCAGCACTGCATCAGCAACTGATGGCAGGACTGGCAGACCTCGAGCGCAACACCCGCGACTTGCAAGAATCGGTCATGTCGATTCGAATGATTCCCATGTCCGTCGTGTTTAGCCGCTTCCCGAGGATGCTCAGAGACTTGGCCACCAAACTCGGCAAAAAGGTAGACCTCATCACACAAGGGGAAGCCACCGAACTGGACAAGGGCCTCATCGAGAAGATCACCGATCCGCTGACCCACCTGATTCGCAACAGCTGCGACCACGGCATTGAGATGCCCCAAGCGCGCGCTCAAGCAGGAAAGCCAGAGAACGGCACCATCACACTCAGTGCCTCCCATCAAGGCGGCTCCATCCTCATCGAAGTTAGAGATGACGGCAAAGGACTCTCTCGGAAAAAGCTCATCGAAAAAGCCCAATCAAAAGGCATCGAGGCAAGCGATGACATGAGTGACTCCGAGGTCTGGAACCTCATCTTCGCGCCGGGATTCTCAACCGCAGAAGTGGTTACCGATGTATCCGGCCGAGGCGTCGGCATGGACGTCGTCAAAAAGAACATCACATCCTTGGGCGGCACCGTTGAAATCGATTCCATAGAGGGCCAAGGCATGAGCGTCAAGGTGCGCCTGCCACTGACTTTGGCCATCATGGATGGCATGAGCGTTCGCGTCGGTCGCGAAACATACATCCTGCCGCTGGCATCCGTCATAGAGGCATTCCAAGTCAAAGACAGCGAAATCACCACCATCGCCCAAACACAAAGGCTGGTCAAAGTTCGGGAAAACTACATGCCAGTCTTGGCTCTGGATGCCATCCTCTCAGTCCCAAGAGACCAAGACAGTAGCTCAAACAATGCCATCATGGTCGTCATCGAAGACGACGGCACAAAAGCAGCACTTTTGGTCGACGAACTGGTTGGACAACAGCAAGTGGTCATCAAAAACCTCGAGGCCAACTACAAAAAAGTCCCCAATGTCTCGGGTGCAACCATCCTTGGCGATGGCAGCGTCTCACTGATTTTGGACACCTCCAGCTTGGTTCGAAAAGCAGACTGATGGGCACACAAGAAACTGTCGCAGACCGCGAATACGAGTTCACCACCAAGGACTTCAAACGCGTCCAAGCCATCATCTACGCCAAGGCGGGCATCAACCTGCACGACGGCAAGCAAGCCATGGTCTATGGGCGCGTGGTCAGGAGACTCAGAGCCACCAAGCACGAGAGCTTCCAAAGCTACCTCGATTGGCTAGAAACAAAAGCCGATGCAGAAGAGTGGCAAGAATTCACCAACGCACTGACCACAAACCTCACCTCCTTCTTTCGCGAACGACACCACTTCGAGGAACTCAAGGCACTGGTCAAAAGCAACCCCTCCAAGCGCGACTGGAAAATCTGGTGCGCCGCCGCATCCACAGGCGAGGAGCCCTACTCCATCGCCATGACCATGAAGGAATCCTGCCCAGTCGGCAGCCAATTCAAAATTTGGGCAAGCGACATCGACACCCACGTCCTGCAGACCGCCGCAGCCGGGATTTACAAGACATCGAGTTTGAGCAATCTCTCCGATGAGCAAACCAAGTCGTTCTTCCTCAAGGGGACCGGTCGCAACACCGGCTACTGCCGAGTCAAACCGGAACTCAAAAGCCACATCTCCTTTTTTCAGCTTAATTTGATGAGCGAAAACTGGCCCATGAAGGAAATATTTGATGTGGTCTTTTGCCGCAATGTCATGATTTACTTTGACGCCCCCACGCAGCGCGCGGTTTTGGCGAAAATACACCGCAAAACACAACCCAACGGGATCTTGTTTATCGGGCACTCCGAGAACTTCTCTGACTCAAGCCACCTGTTCACGCTCAAAGGCAAAACCATGTACATGAAGGCCTGAGCCAATGAACAACGCAAAAAACCCACTCAGCCAGCAGCGCACGCAACTGGCCGAGCTGAAAAAACAACCCAGAAGTGCCGAAGAGGCCTCCTTTTTCTACACCGACCAGCAATTTCATTGCAACGCGGTAAAGATACTGCCCGGCGAGTACTTCGTTAGCGATGAAAACATCATCATCACAACCGTGCTTGGCTCATGCATTGCCGTCTGCCTCTGGGATGAGCAAAGAAAAATCTCCGGCATGAATCACTTCATGCTCCCCGGAACACAAGATGACATCTCCGGACGATACGGGTCATACGCAATGGAGCTGCTCATCAATGCCATGATGAAAAAAGGTGCGATGCGAAGCAGACTTCAGGCAAAAATATTTGGCGGAGGCAAAGTTGTCGACAGCCTAAATCGACTCAACATCGGTGAAAAAAACACCCAATTTGCCATCGACTACCTCAAGACCGAACACATCCCCATCGTCACGCGCGATGTGCTGGGCCCCTACCCACGAAGGGTCGTGATGCTGGCCAACACCGGCAAAGTGATGGTCAAGCGCATGAGCGCAAACGACCCCGAGAAAATCGAGAAGCAAGAAATTTTTGGCGCCGCCACTAAAATCGTTGCCAAGACGGCTGGTGGAAGCATCGACCTATTTTGAAGGCAGACATGACAAACAAAATCAGAGTTGTAGTTGTAGACGATTCCGCCCTTGTTCGAAATCTTCTGACGCAAATCATCAACCAAGAGCCCGACATGGAATGTATTGGGACAGCCAACGACCCGCTGGCGGCAAGGGAGATGATTCGAGAGCTCAATCCAGATGTCATCACACTGGATGTAGAAATGCCCAAGATGGATGGCTTGGAATTTCTCTCTCGACTGATGAAGCTGCGACCAATGCCCGTCGTGATGGTCTCCACCCTCACAGAAAAAGGCGCCGAAGTGACCATGCGCGCGCTTGAGCTGGGCGCCATTGATTTCGTGGCAAAGCCAAAAATCGGCATTTCTTCTGGACTCAAAGAAATGGGTGAGGAAATCACTGAAAAAATCCGCATCGCGAGCAAGGCCAGAGTATCCAGAAAATTGGTAGCGCCGCCGGCCGCCAGCACCAAATCAACAGTCGTCCCACAAGAAGCCACAACCGGTAGCGCGCGCCCCATCCTTCGCACAACAGAGCGCATCGTTTGCATCGGCGCCTCCACCGGAGGCACAGAAGCAATCCGCGAAGTGCTCATGGAGCTCCCCGCCGACTTCCCCGCCATCGTCATCACACAACATATGCCAGCAGGCTTTACGTCCAGCTTTGCCGCCAGACTGGACCAGCTCTGCCACATCCGAGTCGCCGAAGCCCGACACGGCGACCGAATACTGCCCGGACACGCCTATATCGCCCCCGGCGGCAAGCAGTTCAGGATCGAGAAAAACGGGGCCAACTATGTCTGCGTTGTCGAAGACACGGAACCCGTCAACCGCCATAAACCCTCCGTGGAGGTGTTATTTAAGTCCGCCGCGCGCGTTCTAGGCCCCAACGCCTACGGCGTCATGCTCACCGGCATGGGCGCTGACGGCGCCACCGCCATGCGAGAAATGCGCGAGGCCGGCAGCTACAACATCTGTCAGGACGAAGCCAGCTGTGTCGTCTTTGGCATGCCCAAAGTGGCCATCGCTGAAGGCGCCGCCCACGCGGTTCTGCCGCTGAAAAAAATCGCCAGCGCATTGCTCGAGAAAATCCGGGCAAGCGGAGGCACCGGAAACCGTGTTTGAAGTGCAAAAGGCTGATTGAACACGATTTTTTTAATCTCTCTATAATCAAAAAAACCGCGCAAAACCATTTGCGCACTAACTCAACGGACATTCTTGGAAAGACACACATGCTCAAGAAAATTGCACTCATCGGCGCCGTACTAGCCCTGACAGGCTGCTCCGCCTTCAAATTCGCCTCCAACGGCACGAACGAGCAAAACTTCAATGTTCAAGTCTCCACCGCCACCCTAAGCTACGAGCTGAAGGCAGAAAAGGCCACCCCGGTGCAGCGAGAAAAGTTCATTGACGCAGTGGTCGTTGCACTCAAGCGCAACGCCAGCGACGCTCATGTCTCCCGAACCGCGCCAATGCTGCCGCTGCCTCAAGCCAAGCCTGATGTGACCAGCGCAGGCGCAGATCAGATGCCCGAATGCAAAGACTCCCTGCTGCGACTGCAAGCCACCAGCGAAGTTGATGGCTCCAAGGAACCCAAGGCTATCAAGGTGTGCATCGCCCAGTATCAACAAGGCTACGAAATCAGCGTGACATACAAAGATGTCACGCCCGCCACTGGATTTAGCTTGTTTGGCGCCCAGCCCGTGGGCTCCGGCTACTGGAAATTCCCGAAAGACAGCTCCGAAAAACTCATCACTGACATCGAAGCCGCAGCCAAAAAACACCTTCGCGTTCTCTAATCAAGCGGCACAAGACCGCACCTTTAAAGGAGCCCTTGGCTCCTTTTTTTATTGCCCCCGCAAATGTTTCAAACGAAGGATAAACACGCTGCACATTTTTTTCATTTAAGACAAAATGAATTAGAGGAATTGAAAAAAATGACAACACAAGAAAACAGCTCCAATACCGCCATGGCGCTCATAGAAAATGAAATCAGGAACGCCATCACCAAGGCCAGCAACAGACGCATGCTGCATGCCGCGCAAAATCAGGAAATTGCATTCGGTTATGTTCAAGATTTCTTCGAACAACTGCAGCGCGCCGGCGCAATAAACGCAACACTAGCGGCCAGCGCCATCGAAAACTACGCCGCCTACCTGAAGAACATCCGTGAATTCGGAGGCAGATTTTCCGACAACGACGCCCTTTGAATTGAGTCATGACCGCAAGCAACAACCGAACCATCAAGACCGTATTTCAAGTCAAAAATCTGGTGCACGCCTACGACCAGAACAACAACTACCTTTGGGGAAAAGAAGGCAAGCTGATCAAGCACTCAGACTCCTTCGTGGAACTCCAAACCAATCAAGGACTCATCAAAGTAGACCTTCGCGGCAACACGCAAAGTACGGACTCCGCAACGGCATAAAAATCATGCCGATTGCGCGCGTTGAACAAAAATCTAACCATGTCGTCGCCTACAACGACAAGGGAAAGCCCATGTTCAGCCGATGCGGCGCCCTCATCTCACACTCAGCGCAAGAGCTCAAGCTGCGCGTAGGGCTGAGCATCTTTCGCTACAACGACAAAGGCACCTTCCTTGGCGCAGAAAACGAGTCGAAGTTGAATGCGCGCGAATAATCGCGTATAAAATACTCTGTCCACGACTTAATACAATCAGGAATTTACACCATGCAAACACCAGACAGGAGTGCGCACGCGCTGATACTGCAAGACAAGCTCCAGCGCGCCGGGAAACGCATGCGCATCAAAATGCTCGTCCTCGACGTTGACGGCTGCATGACCGATGGCGGGCTCTACTACGACAAAAACGGAATCGCCCTCAAGCGCTACAACGTCCAAGATGGCGCCGGCATCAAGCTGCTTCGGCGCTACGGCGTATACACGGCCATCGTCACAGGAAACAAAGCCGATGCTGTAGCGTCACGCGCAGAAGATCTGGGCATCGACAGCAAACTGGTAATGACAAGCATCAGTGACAAGCCCGCCTGCATCGAGCAACTCCTCAAGCTCAACAACACACATTGGCACGAAACGGCAGCCATCGGTGATGACTGGCAAGATATCGCCCACCTGAGCCTATGCGGCATCAGTGCCGCCCCCAGCGACGCTCACCCCGAGGTCAAAGCCATCGCTCAAATCACCTGCAGCCACGCCGGCGGCCACGGCGCCGTTCGCGAGCTGTGCGACCTCATCCTGATGTACAACAACGACTACAGCCAAGCACTGAGCTCCATACGAGCGACAAGCACGCATGGCTTAAGCAACACCTGAAGCGCCATGGAGCACAGCTTTTTCTCGGCCTTCGTCCTCTTGGTCATGATCATGGACCCGTTGGGCAACATCCCCGTCTTTGCCAACGCCATGCAGCACATCGAGGCAGGCCGCAGAAAAGCCATCATCGCGCGCGAACATCTGATCGCTTTCTTCACGCTGCTGGCATTCATGGTTTTCGGCAAAAGCTTCCTGCAGGCACTGGGGCTGTCCAGCGCCAGTCTGCAAATCTCAGGCGGGGTCATTTTGCTCATCATTGCACTGCGAATGGTTTTCCCCTCCGCCCCCAATCATGAAGAGCGCAGCGCCACCGAGCCCTTCATCGTCCCTCTGGCCATACCTGCCATAGCGGGACCAAGCGCACTGGCCACGGTCATGCTGCTGTCAAATCAGCAACCCGAAAAATTGCCTCAGTGGATTGGCGCATTGACCTGCGCCATCACACTGAGCATCGCCATTTTGCTGGCCGCTGAGCAACTCAAGGAAAAAATTGGACCTCGCGTGGTCGCGGCCATCGAAAGACTGATGGGACTTATCTTGGTCGCCATCTCCGTGGAGATGCTTCTGCGTGGCGCGCGCCTTCTCATGCAAGAGGGAATAGCCAACTGAGAGTCGAAAAGACCGCTAAATCTTGGGGATCGCGCCAAAAATCGACAAGACGAACCAGAGAACAAGGAATATCCAGAAAGCAGGAATCACCTTGTTGTTCCAGACGGCAAAAAACCTATCCGAAACAGACATCTTCTTGCGACGAAGCTCCTCCACCGATTGAGCAATGTCAGATCGGCGCTTTTTTATCGCTTCGGCCTCAGCAAGAATGATGTCGTCCAAGTCTTTGGGTTCCATAAATAAGCCAACATGGCGGTCCGAAACTTCAACATTATCAGCCCACACGGGCGACAGCCAAAAGCCCATACCACCACGGCCTGTCCGGCGACTCACACAGCATCACCGGCGCAGCCTTAGCGTCATCAGTGCGACGCACCCCGATGACACCAAACTCCTCGCGGACAGTCAAATCCGTAGCAGGGAAAACACCGCGCAATTCAGTGCCAATAAAAGATGTGCCATTCACGGACACCAGACTTGCGCGCACCGCCGAATCACCAACCTTGGTAAATTCCACAAACGGTGCGCCAGACAACTCCAACACACCTTCATAAACATCACCCCTCAAGACCTGACCAATGACGCAATTGTGCGCATTAAATAGCTTATCTACAGGGGCCAAGCGAATAGAATCCTCCGGCGCACAGGCCGACGAAGCTAACGCCGCCAAAATAGCGATCAGCCAAGTCTTGAAATTTAAGACCGGCTCCCGCAGTGGGCATCGTGCCAATTCACCTGAATTACTTTTGTTTAAGTCTTTGAATTCCATGCGCCAGATCCTAGACCAAACGAGAAAATCTCGCTTGGTCTATCGGGAACCTTAAATCAGGCCACAACAGGCGCCTTTGGCGGCAAATTCAAGCCGACCGTACTCTTGGTGTCCAAAATGATGAGCTGACCCGCATCAGCAGCATGCCGAATGGTCTCAAGCCGGTTGCTCTCCAGCAGCAGAGCCAACAGGTCTTGGTAGTGCATGCCGTGCGTCACAGCCTCTTGCGCCGCCTTGGTCAGGCTGTCCGAGAGAATGGCGCGCGCCTGAGACAAGCCCTCTGCGCGAAGCTTTTGCCCCTCAGCCTCTGCGCGGGCCTCACCCACAATGCGAATACGCTTGGCTTCAGCCTCTTGCTCGGCCGCCTCGCGTTCACGAATGGCAGAGACCACCCGGTTAAAGGAAGCCTGCACCTCCGCGCTCACACTGGGCTGGTCGACCAAAACACCAACAATCGTGTAGCCATAGTCACTCATCTTGCGACCCAAAGCCTCACGCACCTCCCCCTCAAGCTTGGCCCTGTCCTCGAAAAGGTCGGAAAGTTTCATATTGGCCGTAGAAGAGCGCAGCGTATTGAGCACCCAAGTCTTCACCTGCTCTCGAGGCGCCGACAGCTTGTAGTACGCATCATCGGCGCGTCCCTCTTCAATTTGCACCATGATGGCCACGGGCATCGAAACAAACACGTTGTCAGAGCTCTTGATATCGACCGAGGCCTTGATCTCCATCACCCGCAAATCCAGTTTGGCGACAACGCTCTGAACGAACGGGAAAATCCAGTTCAAACCGGGTGTCAGAACCCTCGAAAATCGCCCAAAAGTCTCAACCACGCATACCGATTGCTGGCGGACAATCCGCAGCCCCAAGAGAAACAAAATCAAAGGGAAAAACACAAAAATAACTAATGACATCGAAAATTCTCCAGAGAACTAAAATGAAGACTCCAGACAATTATCCAACATTAAGGACGCAAATGAACGAGCTGCTAGACAAATTGGGAGACAGACTTTTGCAAAAGCAAGAGAAGCTTTTCAAAATTCACCAAACCCTCAGCGAAGGCAACCCCAGTCAAAAGCAGCTTCAAACCACCGAAAGACTCATCATGCTTGGAGTGCAGATGGCAGCCATTGTGGACGCCATCAAGGCAGGTGAAGTCCCCGCCTCCGAGACCCAATCCATTGAAGAATATCTTGACCTAATTGACGAATTGGGGGCAGCATTATCAAAGGCTCCTCCCACTCGGCAATAAGAAAAATGAGCGAATCCAGCATCAAACCCATTGAGCAAGCAGATTTCGAGCACGACGCTCGTGTCATAGGTGCATTCCGACGCGCCGACGCCTCCATCACATCATGGGAGATGAAGCTGCGTGAATACACCCACAACAGGGCCATCATGAAGGCCATGCTCGTGGGGGACAAGGATGGCAAAAAACCATATTGGGCACGCGCGCTCGATGGCGCCGCCACAGCAGGCTTTGCCAGTCTGGCTCTTATGGCCGCAGCACACTTTGGGTTCAAGGAAGTGACCGAATACCAAGGCATGGCAACTCTCGGCAGCTTTGCAGTCACGCAACTTTTCTCCAAGAGCCAAATCGCAGGGCAGCTGCTCCTGAGCGTAGTGAGCAAAACCCTGTCAGGAATTGACACTCTCAAGGAAATCAACAACACAGGCGCCCTACTCTGGAAAAAGCATGATCGCGCCGAGTTTCTCAACACGACTGCCAAACTCAAGGACAACCCCTTCAACAACTACACGGAACTGCACAACTTTTGCAAAGATGTCGTCAAAAAGACGCACGCCTTCCAGCAAAACGAACAGTCCATCCAAAACGTCGAAGCCACCAAGCAACTTTCGCTTTGGGCTCACGACTTGGCACGCAACATCAACATCGTTGCACGCGAGGGCAAGTACACCCTGCAAGAAGCCACATTTCTCGCACTCAAGCCCCTGAAGTGGGCTCAGCACGATTTGGGAAAAATAGAAATCATCGACCTCGGCAAAGACAATCCCGCAGCACAGGGACGCAAGGAGGTCAAGGTCTTATCCACCGTGGCAAGAACCCGCTTTAATCTCACCAGCAGCAACATCTATCGCTTCTTTGATGGCGCCAACGACGAAGACAAGCTTGACGCCATCAACCTCAGAGCAACCGCCCTCGAATCACTCGCACGAGACACCTTTATGCACGGAAGAATGGAAAACGCCATGACCGCAGTGCAAGGCATTGGCATGGCTGCCGTAGCCTTCAGCACCTTCAAACTGGGGATGAGTCTCCCAAGCGATGGACCGATATCCACCATGGATGCCATCGCGCTGACAGTTGCCGCCCATCAATACAGCAGCTACCTCGAAGGCAATAAGGAGCTTTTGGCCGCCTACTTGACACCATACGCTACAAAAACCAAGAGCTACTTCAGCGAGCTCTCTGCAAAAGCCAGATTTGGCATGCAAATCAAAACGCTGAACCAACACACCGACCCCATGATGGGCGACAGCTTTGCTGACATCAAGCGATTTACCATGGCGCGCATTGACGAGGCCATGGCCATGGAAGGCATCACAGCCGACGGCCCCATGAGCAGCATGCACCTTGCCGCCAACAAAGAATCGCTCGCGCTAGAAGCAATTCACACAGCATTCTCACTGAAACTCAAGCGCCCCAACTTGCCTATGGAGAATTTACTCAATGGCACCGCCTTGGGCCTGACACTAGAGAAGAAGCAAGGCATGCAGGAAGTGCTCTCCAATCAAGCCCAAGAAACCATCACCCTCGGAAAAGAAGAAACAGGCTGGCGGTTTAACAGCAAAAAGCAAGTCGTCATCAACGTCGACTTCACACAAAAACCATCGGCATCCAAATCCATGAGCCTCTGAATGAGAAAACCCGCCAACAGGCGGGTTTGTTTTTTGGATATGGCGTGTCAAGAACGCCATGAACACGACAAATTAACGCTTACTGGCCCTGCGCAGGCGCTCGGATGGCGTCACGATATCCGTCAGACGGATACCAAATTTCTCGTTGACCACCACCACCTCACCTTGGGCAATCAAGTAGCCATTGACCAGCACGTCCATAGGCTCGCCAGCGAGCGTATCGAGCTCGACGATAGAGCCCTGTGCGAGCTGCAAAATATTCTTGATGGGCACCTTCGTACGACCAAGCTCGACCGACAGGTTCACAGGAATGTCCATGACCATCCCGATATCACCCTCTGCTGCCGCCCCGTCACGCGCCGGCGCATTGGTAAATCCCTCAGCAATCCCCGGCTGAGCCGCATCACCGCCAAAATTGAGATTCATATCCCCCAAGCTAGGCTGCCCAGACGAGTCAGTCGCCTGAGCGCCGGCTTGCTCATTCAACGCATTGGCCCAGTCGCTGCCAATATCGTCCAATTTTTGACCTTCTTCAGCCATAAGTCACCTACCTTCCTATTGATTTCAAGAATTACCCGATACACCCGCAGACGGCGAGCGCAGAACCTGCGTCACCCTTAGCGCATATTTTCCGTTTTGAGCACCGTACTCCGCCTCGACCACGGGCACACCCTCAATATTGGCCTGAACCGTTGTGGGGCGCTCAAACTCAATGAGGTCCCCGACCTTCATGGCCATCAACTGCTCAAGCGTGACATCGCAATTGACCAACTCGGAGACCAACTCAACCTCTGCGGACTTGATCTCCTCACTGAGCAACCCAACCCATCGCTTGTCAGGCTCGATGCCATCGCTTTGCATGGTCGAATACAACAAATCACGAATCGGCTCAAAGGTTGCGTACGGAATGCAAATGTGGAAATTTCCAGAAAAGCTCCCCAACTCCACCTTGAAGGCGGCCGTGACCACTTGCTCATTCGGTGTGATCACAGAGACAAATTGAGGTTGCATCTCCGAGCGCTGATACACCAACTCAATCGGATAAACACCCTTCCAAGACTTTGAGTAGCACTGAGAAACGATGTTCACGAGGCGACTGACCACCTTTTGCTCGGTAGCCGAAAAATCGCGACCCTCAATACGAGCCTGAAATTTACCCTTGCCACCAAACAAAGCGTCAATCACACCAAAAAGCAAGGTAGGCTCACACACCACCAAGCCGTAGCCACGCAAAGGCCTGACGGCCATGATGTTCAGGCTGGTGGGAACCACCATGCGGCGCAAAAAATCACTGTACTTCTGGACCTTGATGGGCGACACCGTGATTTCTGGCGCGCGGCGCACCAAATCAAAAATACCCACCCTCAACGCTCTGGCAAAGCGCTCGTTAATCAACTCAAGCGTAGGCATCTTGCCGCGAACAATGCGGTCTTGAGAGGCCATATCGTAGTCGCGCACCGCGCCCTTGCCCTCTTCCTTGACTTCCTCAGAGGCCGCAGGCGCGTTGCCACCATTCATCATGGCATCGACTTCTTCCTGAGACAAAAATGTTCCGCTCATATGTTCTTTTGTATGGATTCCAGCGCAAATCACGCCAAGAATCAGTCAATTACATCTTGGCAACCCTCAAATTAGACACGAAATCGACAAATCTTGCTGGCAACACAGCCAATCAAAAGCTCGACACAGTGCCAATTTGGCATTCCAAGTATACTGTCGATAATTGTAAAAATTGATGAATTCAACACCCACGTCGACAATTCTTTATCGCGATCCAAATCCAACTCAATTGAAATGAAGAGCGGAGCAAAAAACCAATGAAAGACATCAAATCGCTGCGAATCCTCATCGTCGATGACTTTTCGACCATGCGCAGCATTGAGCGCAACATCCTCAAAGACCTAGGACACACCAACACAGACGAAGCAGAGGACGGCGAAATGGCGCTCCACAAACTGCGCGCCAGCCCATTTGATTTCGTACTCAGCGACATCAATATGCCCAACATGAATGGCTTTGACCTGCTTAAAAACATCAAGGCCGATGAAAAGCTCAAACACCTGCCCGTACTAATGGTGACTGCCGAGGCTAAAAAAGAGGATGTCATCATGGCCGCCCAGAACGGGGCTGCCGGATACATCGTCAAACCATTCAACAAAGCCACGCTGGAAGAAAAGCTCAACGCCATCTTCAAGAAGATGGGCTGGATAGTCTGAGCCAGCAGCCTACAAAAGCAAGAAGCCGCGCAGCATTGGCCGCGCGGCTTTTTTCATGGACTCAACACCCCATCAAGAGGCCGTCGGCATTCGCTTCCCAGCGCTAAGAAACTTGCCCAAGCCCATCACAAACGCGGCACCAGCTGCTTGCGCCGCATATTGCGCAAACTGGCCAAGCTCCCCAAAACGGGTCACCACCGCCGCATCCGTGACCATCATGCCGGCACCAATCCAGCCCAATAAGCCACCCCCAGCCACGACAACCGCAGGGAACCGGTCAATGAGGCCGATGACGAACTTGCTGCCCCAGACGATGATAGGAACACTCACCAGCAAGCCAAACACAACCAACGGAATATGCATGCCCTCAGGCGCGCTCTGAGCCGCGCCGGCGATGGCAATCACGTTGTCGAAACTCATGACCACATCGGCAACAATGATGGTCTTCACGGCGGCCCATAAAGTGTCCTCACTCTTGAGGCCATCGCCATGCCCTCCATCCTGAGTCAGCAGCTTCACGCCAATCCAAAGCAGCAGTGCGCCACCAGCCAACTTGAGAAAGGAGACGCTCAAAAGCGACACAGCAAACACAATCAGCACAGCGCGAAGCGCAATGGCCGCGAAAGTCCCCCAGACAATCCCCTTCCTTTGCTGCTCAGGAGGAAGGTTTCGGCAAGCCAAGGCGATGATGATGGCGTTATCACCACCCAACAGGATGTCAATGACAATGATTTTGGCGACAGCGAGCCAAAAAGCAGCTTGAAAAAAGGCATCAAATTCCATAAAAGTCTTTCGAAGCAGGAGAAAAATGCCGAACACGCGACGCAAGAACCGGGAAAGCCTTAAAGCAGACAATCCATCGTGTATCGAATCTCAAGAACACTATTGTTGACTGAATCCCAAAACCCTTCACAAAGAAGGGCCTCGAGAGGAGCGAGCCAACGCCGCCGCATCTGCAGAGGTATCAAATGCCTCCATCAGCTCGCCTTCAGCAGAGCGAGACACATAAGCCTGTAGACAAGGCTGCAGCTCACTGAGGTCAAACTGGAACGACAAGGTGGCTGAAGTGTGCTTGATCCCCATAAGCACCTCAAAATGAGGCTCAGCAAAAGCATTGACACGCAAACTCACGAAATCGAACCGGTCACCCTCCGCCACCACAAGCTCCTCATCGTCCGAGTCCCAATCTGTTTTAAGAGGAACATAGGACGCCTTAAAACTGGTGTCCACAGAAGCAAAATCGTCACCGATGTTCTTTTGAAAAACCTTCAAAGCGGCAACAACCTCCAGCAATCTGGCATGAAATTCAGGTGTAACCTGAAAAGCAACTTTCTCCGTCTCGCACCCCAAATACTCATCACTGCAAGTGACTTCTTTGATGAGGCAGTCCGGCCCAGTCCATTGGTTCATCGCACTCCCCCCGATTTGGAAAATCCAACCGAAACAGAGCGCTCAGGCAACTTGGCCAAAAGCTCGGAAGCATCTACGGCCGAGCCGCGCTCAAAGGCCCTGACGCAGTCCTTCAAAAGCTCAGAAAACCCATCCCCATGCACCGCCGCCAAGGAAAAAATACGCTCTTCACTGAATGAAGCGGCGCAAGAAATCAAGGCATTAGCCACCATAAGGTCACCACGAGAAACCGCCGCCTCCAACAAAGTCAACTCCAACCCGTCTGGACCCAAATGGCCAGACATGGCGTTGACATCACCCCCCTGCAGCCCCATGGCGCGCACGCTGCGAAAGTGACCAAGCTCACAGGCCACACTCAGATAACCCTTGCCACCGTAAAGCTCCACATCCAGCGGTACATGACCCGTCTCGACCAACGCGCAAAGCAGTTCATCGCTCACAAACATGCGCTTAGCAAGCTCCCCTATCTCCTGCGCATCGCGCCAAAGCCAGTTGTCCAAGAAATAATTCAGATCATCCTTCGAAAAAACCACCCCCGAGCCCACGACCTGAGCGACCCCCTTGACCGGCGCACCCGCATCAATAACGGCCCGCATGCAATGCTTGGAGGCATCGCTGACGGCGCCATTCCTGCGCAAACTGGCCAACAAGGGGACAAAGGCCCAAGAAATCCCAAGATAAGGCACCTGATAGGCCGAGGCCCCATTCTCAACAGCACGCCTGACCCCCTCCACATCCGAGGAAAGAACGGCCCGCGCCAACGAAAAATCAGCCTGACTCATTGCGGCAACTGAAGAATTCTCAGACAAAATAACACCCCATTAAGGAAAATAGGCTTGGTCAATTCAATCAAGTTTAGTTGGCAAAAGTTTTTGGTGCAATGTTTTAAAAATCAGCAAAAACAACAGGTTTTCCGTCATAATGACCACAGACCGAAAGACTTATTCATAGACCATGCAAGAAGAAAAGCTCGACCCCCAAAACGAATTTGAAGCCTTCCTGAACTGGTATTACGAAACCTTTGACGGCAGAAAAGCCCCCTCCTTCCAAGATCTCATCAAGGCACACATCATCGAGCAAACCAAAGAGCTCGAAGATGACGATTACTTTGACGCCATCAAGGCCAATCAAATCATCCAAGTGCCCATTCGAGAGGAAAACGCCGGGCTACAGTTCTTTGTGGAGCTGGAAAACACCAGTGAACACACCAGCGTCACTTGTATCAGCGCTTACCTCTTTGACAACACCGAATGCAAAGGCAAAGCGGTCGCGCGGTCATTCACCTATATCCTGTACGCGCCGCGTGGACGCGAAGATGACACATTTGATATCACCAACACCGACTGGGCAGATGTCAATGAGTACATGACAGAGTTGCTTGTACTGCACCCCGGAACCTTCAGTCGAATGCTCGCCATCGGCACCGTGGCACTGACCAACTTGCAGTGCCGAAGCGATGTCATCCCCACCTACAAAACCCTCCTCAACGACCTCGTGATCGAGGAAATTCTGCCCCTCATCAAGTCAGTCCCCAACCCCTACGCCATGTTCTACCCGACCAGTGCGCCGGGCTACACCTTCACATTCGAGGAAATGGCGGAAGACATTGAACGCATGTACGGCGCAGACAAGGCCAAGGGCTACATGCTGCTCGAGCAACGCGGAGAGGATGAAGCCAGAAACATCGACTGGATGAAGTCTCGCCTTGGCGCAGTACCCCTCGAGACGGTTGCTCTGAGCCTTCGAATCCTCGAAGAAAAGGTTTACTCAGCACCCATCATGTTCAGCATCGGCGATGAAAACATGTTCATCAACTCCATGCAGGAGCCCAGAGACGAACCCCTGAGCTATGAGCAGTACGAGCAAGGCAACTACGAGCCCTACATGACCTACCCTGAGCAAAAAAAGCGTCGCAGAAGCAAACGCAAACCAAGCGCAGAAAGCGAAGAATAATCGCGCATGGATAGCTTAAAGCACGATATTGTATTAATATCAAACAAGGAGTTGGGGAAAACCCAATCTCCCGAACGACGCCTCATACGAGAAAGTCTATCGGTACTTTATGACCAAACAAGCCGCCTTCGGGCGGCTTTCCCATTGCCCAAAACAAACATTGCGCAAATAACCGTTGACGAACAAAATAACAAGATAGAACTAAAAAAACCGACCCAACATGTCCCAAACCAGAGCTCCAACCAAAGCAGACAGATACGGCATATCCCCCGACATTGACCGCATTGCCGAGCGGCTGAAAAAGATGCTCCTCGAATACCCCTTCTCCAAGGAGAGATTCCGGTTTGAGGCCATCAAGATGGCTCTGTACACCCCCAGACTGCTGAGCAGAGGCGCCCTCCACTACGGCTGGATGAGCGCCGTCCCTCTCAAGCACCACAGCCCAGAGAAAAGAAAACTCATCAACTCGAAGATTGCCGAAATCGAGAAATCAAGTCTCAGCCCCTACGAGAAGGTAGGAAAAATCACAGACGCCATCAAGAAAGAGCTGGGGCTTAAGTTCATCTCGGACAGCACCTTCAAGGAGATGATGAACACAAAATTTCTGGAGTACACACTCAGGCAGGAAATGAAAACAAAAACCTTTTCAAGCCTGCAAGAAGCCCTTGAGGCACTGGACCAGCACTCAGAGGTTGGACGGCCAACCACACTACTGGCTGCACACCCAGAGATCTTCGACCTCACTAAGCCAGCCAATAAGCGATCCGCCACTTACGGCAGCCTCTCGAAAGACAGCAAACTCAAAGTATCCCCCAACAAGGAGCTCAACGAAGGCATCCGACTTGCCCTGCTCTATCAACAGGCGCACCAATGCTTTATCGAAGTCAACTCCGCAAGTCCAGACACCTACCAGCAGCTGAACTGGTGGCAAATTGACAGAATCAAGACCCTGACCGCAGAGCTTCGCAAGGCCAACCCGTCCCTTGCGTGGCCCGAGTCCCCAGAAAAAACACTCGTGGCCGATGACGATTCCGAAGAAATATGGCTCACCAACAGCCCGACCGGCATCTCTTCCAGAAAATCGCCGCGTCCCCTCTTGGACTACATGAAAGCAACCCTTGAGCTGTTCGAGAAAGAAATCCTCGAAGGCATCAAGAACAGTTACTGCCATACACCAGACCCATTGAGCGCAAACCTCATTGCAACGATGGCCATCTCAAAGAAAAAAAGGTGGCCCCTACTTCATCTGGTTGACGCCATATTGGAAATCGACACGGAGCTCCCCATACAGCAATGGAAAGAAGAGTGCGCCAAGCACATCAAGGGCGCCCAGCAAACACCGATTGTCAACGACGGACAAAATCTGAAAGGCATCAAAGACGTCCTCCAAACAACTCGCCAGAGAATCGAAAAATTCATCGGACCGGTCAACTGGGAAAACGACTCTTTCAGCTATCTGGGCGGAGGCAACACGCAGCTCACAGGAGCCAGCAACCTGCAAGGCCTGATGGCCTTCAAGCCGCACCATAAACCAACCAACAACACTGCAACTGCGACCTCACTTTGGAAGAAGATGGGAGAAAGCCAACTGAGCCCATCTTCTGGACTCGTCGGCTATGTCAGCTCGGAGAGTCAGATTCGCATCAATCACAAGCGAAATTTGCGCGAAAAAACCCTCTTGGAAATTGAAACAAGAGAGCCCAGCGAACAAGAGTGGAAAGCCATGACTGCGCAGCAAGCCATCCAAAAGCACCTGCAGCTTTTTTGGGCACGCCGCAACATTGGCTCGCCAAAAATCTGGGAGGAAAACCTCCGGCAAATTGAAAAGCTCCTGCAAGAAGATCCAAACCTCATCAACTCCAAAGACGATGTTGGCAACAGCATCATGCAATCAGCGCTAATGCCTCCGGGAAGAAAAGTTCTGAGCATTCAAAATGACCCGGACAACAAGCTCTTGGAGATGCTCAAGCATCACAAAATAGATCTCCAGAAAACCAACTATTACGGAGAGACCATGCTCGATAGCATTTACTGCATGACACCAGAGGACATTGAAAGAGACGAGACGTACAACCATATCGTTCAGTACGCGCAGATGTTAGGCGCCAGCCAATCCATCGAAAACGCATTCATGGATTCATTCGCAGAAGAGTAACCAGCACCCGCCGCAAAAAAAAGCAGGGGGCTCA